>Ga0308161_1000188_pt1 | contig 145495 bp, 127 predicted proteins | sample PhyFR2_FD_201034 | JGI IMG/M metagenome (GOLD analysis project Ga0308161, IMG submission 201034) | Phyllosphere microbial communities from UC Gill Tract Community Farm, Albany, California, United States - DLSLF.R2 | ecosystem: Host-associated > Plants > Phyllosphere > Unclassified | place...
TTGCGACTTTGATCATGCCGTCGCCTTCACACGCTTCACAGCGGCCGCCTTTCACGTTAAACGAGAAACGACCTGCGCTATAACCACGCGCTTTGGCTTCAGGTGTTTGTGCAAATAATTCACGAATCGGCGTGAATAAACCCGTATAAGTTGCAGGGTTCGAACGTGGGGTACGACCAATAGGACTCTGGTCAATATCCACCACTTTATCCAAATGCTGTAAGCCATCAATCGAGTCAAACTTTTCCGCAGTCAGGGTGGTTGCACCATTCAGTTGAGTCGCGGCTAAAGGCAATAAGGTACGGTTAATCAAGGTGGATTTACCAGAACCAGACACCCCTGTGACACAGGTCATAATGCCCAATGGAATAGTCAGATCAACATTTTGTAAGTTATGTCCGCTTGCGCCAGACAATTTGATGACTTCATCTGGACGTGGCGATTGAGTACGCTGTTTCGGCACTTCAATCTTCAATTTACCTGACAGATATTGACCTGTAAGTGAGTCGGCATGATCCGCCAATTCATCATAAGTTCCTTCGGCAATCACGGCACCGCCATGAATACCCGCACCTGGCCCGATATCAATAATATGGTCAGCAGCACGGATGGCATCTTCATCATGCTCAACCACCAATACGGTATTACCCAAATCACGCAAGCGAATCAGGGTTTGCAACAAGCGATCATTATCACGTTGATGCAGACCAATCGAGGGTTCATCTAGCACATACATCACGCCCATTAAGCCTGCGCCGATCTGAGAAGCTAGACGAATACGTTGCGCCTCACCACCTGAAAGGGTCTCGGCTGAACGTGCCAAGCTGAGATAGTTTAGGCCAACGCTGACCAGAAAGTGTAAACGCTCACGAATCTCTTTAAAGATTTTATCGGCGATTTCACCTTTAGCACCTTCAAGATTGAGGTCTTGATAATAATTTTCCGCATCACCAATCGACATCTTAGTGATTTGGGCAATGGTTTTGTCTTTGACACGAACATGACGAGAAATTTCATTCAGACGTGAACCGCCGCAGGCATCACACGCTGCATTCGATAGATATTGTGCCAGATCATCACGCACATAATTCGATTCAGTTTCGCGGTAGCGACGTTCCAGATGCGGCAAAATCCCTTCAAAGGCTTGTACACGACTGTGCTTACGACCACGTTCATCGATATAACTGAGGTCGATTTTCTCTTTGCCTGTGCCTTGCAGGAATTTCTTTTGCGTATCTTTATCGAGTTTATTCCAAGGCTCATCCAGATCAATACCGAAATGATCTGCGACTTTTTGCAGCATGGTGTAGTAATACGGGCGCTGTCTGTCCCAACCACGAATCGCACCTTGGCTAATTGAGATTTCAGGATTTGAAATCAGCTTATCTGAACTGAAATGGCTACGCGTGCCCAAACCATCACAGACAGGGCAGGCACCGAATGGGTTATTGAATGAAAATAGACGTGGTTCAAGTTCAGCTACGGCGCGGTCACATTCTGGACAAGAATGTTTTGCCGAAAACACACGCTCAGGATGTTCGCCATTCATCCATGATAAAACCGCAATATCACCGCCTAGTCGTAATGCAGTTTCAAATGATTCTGCAATACGGTTACCGAGATCGTCACGCACTTTAAAACGATCGACGACGACTTCAATGGTATGTTTTTTCTTTTTGTCCAGTTCAGGCGGGGTATCAATATCAATGATTTCACCATCGACACGAGCACGAACAAAACCTTGGCCTTGTAACTGTTCAAACAGTTGGGTGTATTCACCTTTACGCTCACGTACCACAGGCGCAAGCAACATCAAAGCAGTGCCTTCTTCCAGACTTTTAACGGCATCGACCATTTCTGAAATGGTTTGTGCCACCATTGGCAAATCATGTTCAGGGCAATACGGTGTACCCACGCGTGCATAAAGCAAACGCAAATAGTCGTAAATTTCAGTAATGGTACCGACGGTCGAACGTGGGTTATGACTCGTTGATTTTTGTTCAATCGCAATCGCAGGCGATAAGCCTTCAATCGAATCAACTTCTGGTTTTTCCATTTGTGACAGGAATTGGCGCGCATAAGCCGACAGTGATTCGACATAACGGCGCTGGCCTTCGGCATACAAGGTATCAAAGGCCAAGGATGATTTTCCTGAGCCAGAAAGTCCCGTAATCACCACAAACTTGTCACGTGGGATATCGAGTGACACATTTTTTAAATTATGAGTACGTGCGCCTCGAATACGGATATGACTTTGACTCATAAATACATCTCAATAAGCTGAACATGAAAACATGTATATGATAACGATTTAAAATTGTTCAAGTGGTATAAAAATATTTAAAACGACAAATTGTGACGGTTAATGAACTGGTTCACATTTGTCTTATGCAATATGCCTTGTATTTTTAGCATTCAATGCCGCAGATTACTACCGATAAACAGAGGGAGAATAAAAATACACAAATTACTAGACGACTGGTCTAATATTAATTTATAGTGTGCTTATGAAACGATCAACGAAAAGTGAAGCGACCCGACAACACATTCTTGATACCAGCTTTGAACTGGTATTACGTAAAGGTTTTGTTGGGGTCGGCTTGCAAGAAATTCTCAAGACCTGTGATGTCCCGAAAGGGTCGTTCTACCATTATTTTGCTTCTAAGGAAGCCTTTGGCTGTGCCTTACTGGAACAGTACATGGCGGACTATAAAATTCGGGTAGAGCAGCTATGGCAACAGACTGAACCAAATGCCTATGCGCGCCTGATGGCTTTATGGCAGGCATGGATTGATGATCCTGTGTATGGCAGTTGGGCGGAGAATTGTCTGATTGTGAAATTAGGTGCAGAGGTTGCAGATTTATCTGAGGACATGCGTGAGATTCTCAATCTTGGCGTACATCGACTGACACAGCGAGTGGCACTGTTACTGCAAGAAGGGCAACAACAAGGCTCCATTCCACTACATCTTGACCCATTTAAAACAGCGCAGGTGATGTATCAATTATGGCTGGGGGCGGCCCTGATGACCAAGTTGGCTCAAGACAAAGCGCCGCTACATTTAGCTTTAGAAACTACACAACAGCTGTTACAACCGACCAAGGAATAAACCATGCAAAGTATTATCCATCAAAGTTTTGGTGAACCTGTAGACGTATTACAGCAGGCAGAAATGCCACAGCCTGAACCTAAAGCAGGTGAAGTTCGTATTAAAACCATTATGTCTCCTATGCATAACCATGATATCTGGACTGTGCGTGGTAGCTATGGCTATAAGCCAACACTCCCTGCCATTGGGGGGAGCGAAGCGGTGGGTATTGTTGATGCGGTAGGCGAAGGTGTTGATGAAAGTAAATTAGGCCAACGTGTTGCAGTTGCTGGTGTACATGGCAGTTGGGCAGAATATTTTATTGCACCTGCACATGGCATTATTCCCTTAAATGATGCGATTGATAATGAAACAGCAGCTCAATTGATCGGCATGCCAATCAGCGCCCTGATGTTACTGGATTTTGTGAATGTACAGCCGGGTCAATGGCTGATTCAGAACACGGCAAATGGTGCAGTCGGTAAAACGGTTGCAATGATTGCTCAAGCACGTGGGTTACAAGTTATTAATCTGGTTCGCCGTACTGATGCGATTGCAGAAATGCAGGCACTCGGCATCCAGCATGTGGTGGCAACGGATCAGGACGATTGGAAACAGCAAGTCAAAGCCATCCATGCAGATCAAGCGTTAATTGCAGGAGTAGATTCAATTGGTGGCAGTGCCAGTGGTGAAATGTTGAATCTACTCAGTGAAAATAGTCTGTTGGTTTCATTTGGTAGCATGACAGGCGAAACCATGCAGATTTCATCGGGTGACCTGATTTTTAAACAGGCGACGGTAAAAGGTTTCTGGGCAAGCGTGGTGAGTAAAGAAATGCCAGCAGAGCGTAAAAAGGCATTATTTGTAGAACTTCTGACACTGGCAGCGCAAAAGAAACTGGTTCTACCTGTTGAAGGTGTCTTTAGCTTTGACGAAATCAAAACTGCTGCACTCAAGGCAACCCAAGGCGCTCGTCAAGGTAAAGTCTTGTTGAAGCCCTAAGTTAAATCATCACTGCCAGCCGTGAGGCTGGTTTCATTCGCTATGTCGTCATTATAAAAAGGATAATCAGATGATTGGATCGTTACTAATTGGACTCATTGCCTTATTACACGTCTATATTCTTGTGCTGGAAATGTTTTTGTGGGACAAGCCTTATGGTTTAAAAGCCTTTGGCAATAGTCTGGAAAAAGCACAGCTCACCAAAGTGTTGGCACAAAATCAGGGGCTGTATAATGGTTTTCTTGCAGCAGGTTTATTCTGGTCACTACTGGCGCCTGCAAGTTATGCCATCGCGATTGCCAATTTCTTTTTGGGCTGTGTGCTGATCGCTGGAATCTATGGTGGTTTGACTGCCAGCAAGAAGATTATTTACATTCAGGCTGTACCAGCATTGATTGCTTTAATTGTGGTGAATGTTTTTTAGTCGAGAGATATAAGTAGGCAACTGGACGGATTTATGTTTTAATGCGCCCAGTTTGAGATGAGCCTCATACAGTATATCGGACGATACGATATACGACTAAGCCCCTTAATTGGGGCTTTTTTATGTCTAGAGAAAAGTGCAGGGGAAGGGACTTAAGCCTGATCCAGACCTAGCCATTGACGTTGCTGATAGGCGCTATCCCAGAATAACCATTCCAGTTTTGCACCCATGGTATAGGCGGCATGCATTTTTGCTAAGGTATCTTCATCACAACGTGCAGCCACCTTATCTACAGTCGCAATCACGTTGCGTACTGCGGTATTAAATTCCTCACCTGCATAGGTATCAATCCATGCCTGATACGGATTATCTTCAACAGATTGGTTGATAATGTCTTTGCCCACTTCGGCATAAATCCAGAAACATGGCAGCAAGGCAGCCAAAATAACTGGATAGCTTTCTGACCATGCTGTTGCAGTGAGGAAAGAAGTGTAATGATGGCAAGCAAGAGTAAGCGGCGTACTCTCAAACTCGGTTTTGCTCACATCAAATTCTTGCATAAAATCATTATGCAAACTGCGTTCTACAATAATGGCGATTTTTGCTGCTTCAGAAAACTGGATCACATCATCGGCTTCATAGGCTTTTGCCGCAGCCACAGCCAGTGCACGACCATAGGCCAATAAGTAATGCGCATCTTGAATGACATAGTGACAAAAGACTTTACGATCTAATGTCCCTGCTGCAAGTTCTTGATTAAAAGGCAATGCTAATATTTTTTGATATAAGTCTTGATTACGTTGCCAAACATCTTGAGAAAACGTCATGGATTGAACCTATTAAAAACACGATAAATAAACCTGCCAGCACTATAGCAGAGTCTGCTGGAGATAAAATTTTCTTCAAAATAAGTGCAACAATCTTTTGTCTATTTCCACTCAAACTCGCCTACAATAGACACATTTTTATAACCCGACTATTTGAATAAAAGGCTGCTCATGAAGCATTTTCGTTTCTCAATTTTCTTTACGGTCGTGTGTCTTGCACTATCGGCCTACTGGGGCTATACGCACGGGCCTGAAGCAGGCGTAGCCACCATGCTCAAAGCCTTGACGATTACTGCGATTCTGGCGGTAATGGAAGTCTCTTTATCGTTTGATAATGCAGTTGTAAATGCCTCGGTTCTACGTGGCTGGGATCATTTCTGGAAGATGATTTTCTTAACCGTGGGTATCCTGATTGCCGTATTTGGTATGCGTTTGATTTTCCCTGTAGTGATCGTTGCCGTGACGGCAGATATGGGCATGATCGAAGTTGCAAAATTGGCCTTAAATGATCCAAAAACCTATTCAGAACGTTTAATGGAGCATCATGCTGAAATTGCAGCCTTTGGTGGAACGTTCTTATTGCTGGTATTCCTGAACTTCTTCTTTGATGATGGCAAAGAAACCCATTGGTTTAAATGGTTAGAAGCAAAACTGGCGCATTTGGCTAGCGTGCCTGCAATGTCGGTTTTTCTTGCCTTGATCGCGATGATTATTATGGCTGCAAACGTAGAAGAATCATCTCGTTTGGCCGTGACTATGGCGGGTATCTGGGGCATCGTGGTGTATATCGGTGTACAAGTTTTGAGTCATTTACTCGGTGGCGAACCTGAAATTGATGAAAATGGCAATGCCGTGACTCATGATTCAAATGGCGCAGCGACAGGTGTAGTGAAAGCGGGTTTTGGTGGTTTCCTTTACCTCGAAGTACTTGATGCATCATTCAGTTTTGATGGTGTGATTGGTGCCTTCGCGATTACCAGTGATGTCGTGATCATCATGCTAGGCCTTGCGATTGGTGCGATCTTTGTCCGTTCGATGACGATTTATCTGGTAGAGAAAGGCACATTAGATGCTTATATCTTCCTTGAACATGGCGCGCATTATGCGATTGGTGCTTTGGCATTTATCATGATCGCCAGTGGTACTGGCTTGCACGTACCTGAAATCGTGACTGGTTTGATCGGTGTGGCCTTTATTGTCTGGGCGGTGATTGCCTCGATCCAGTACAGCAAGCGGGAACATCAGGCCTCTTAAGCTTGTTTTCAGCTTGAACAGCTATGTTAAATAAAGGAGCGAATGTCGCTCCTTTATTTTTTCCCTGAAGAAAGATTGTGATTTTCATGATCTAACTTACAACCTTTGCAGGCGAATGGCTTATAATTCGCTGAGCCAGTTATAGTGTCTTATCAACAATGAATGCTTTAGAACGCCGTTCAACCTTTGCCTTAAGTAGCATTTTTGCCTTACGCATGTTGGGCTTGTTCATGATTATTCCTGTCTTTTCAGTGGCAGGACAATCCTATCAATACGCGACGCCAGCCTTAATTGGTCTTGCGGTCGGGGTATATGGCTTAACACAGGCAATTTTACAGATTCCATTTAGCTTATTGGCCGATCGTTTTAGTCGTAAGCCTTTGGTGGTGCTTGGACTGTTGCTGTTTGCAATCGGTGGGGCAATTGCAGGTTTATCGGACACCATTTATGGCGTGATTATTGGTCGTGCCATTGCAGGTGCAGGTGCAGTTTCAGCGGTGGTGATGGCATTACTGGCAGATGTCACACGAGAAGAACAACGGACCAAAGCCATGGCTGCTATGGGCATGAGTATTGGTATGTCTTTTGTGGTGGCTTTCAGTTTGGGGCCATGGCTCACCAGTCTGGTTGGTATTTCTGGTCTATTCTTTGTGACCACGATTATGGGCTTGGCAGCCATAGCAATGCTATTGCTTGTACCTAAAGTCACGCGACATCATCGAAACTACCAGCAGGGCTATCTGAATCAGCTCAAGCAAGTCATCCAAATGGGCGAGCTGAATCGTCTGCATGTCTCTGTCTTTGCGCTGCATTTATTGCTGACTGCGATGTTTATTTATGTGCCTTCACAGCTCATTGAATATGCAGGAATTCCATTGGCAAAGCATGGTTTAGTCTATTTACCATTATTGGTAATCAGTCTGTTCTTTGCTTTTCCAAGCATTATCATTGCGGAAAAATATCGCAAAATGCGGGGCATTTTTCTCACTGCCATTGCTGGGATTATTGGCGGTTTGTTGATCCTGATTTTTGGCTACGAATCAAAATACGTATTACTGGCTGGATTAGGCCTATTCTTTATTGCATTTAACGTGATGGAAGCATTATTGCCCTCATGGTTGTCTAAGGCCGCGCCGATCCAGTCAAAAGCGACTGCGATGGGGGTGAATGCCAGTAGCCAGTTCCTCGGCGCTTTCTTTGGTGGTACCTTGGGCGGGCAACTTTTGATGATGCAGAATACTGCGCTCGGGTGGAGTGTGTTGACGGGGATTGCTATAATATGGCTGCTGATTAGTTTTGGATTGGCACAGCCAAGATATCTATCCTCAATTGTATTGCCTTTACCTCAGACGGTACAAACTGACGAATGGACTTCAAAACTTTTGGCAATTCGTGGTATTGAAGAAGTCGTGGTGATGCCTGAACAACAAGTTGCTTATATTAAAGTCGATAAACAGTGCATAGATGATGCTGGGCGACAAGATTTAACGCACTTGATTGGCAAAGAGGTAGCCATTTGATCATAACTCTTATAAAGTGAAACATATAAATATATAGGATGAAGACAGCTAATGCGTGGTGTGAATAAAGTTATTTTAGTAGGTACTTTAGGACGAGATCCAGAAACAAAAACCTTCCCGAACGGAGGTTCTCTCACTCAATTCTCGATTGCAACGAGTGAGTCGTGGATGGACAAAAGTACGGGTGAACGTAAAGAGCAAACGGAATGGCATCGTATCGTGTTGCATAACCGTTTAGGGGAAATTGCTCAACAATATCTACGTAAAGGCTCAAAAGTTTATATTGAAGGTTCATTGCGTACACGTCAATGGACAGACCAGAATGGTCAGGAACGTTATAGCACTGAAATCCGTGGCGACCAGATGCAAATGCTTGATACGCGTCAGCAAGGCGAGCAAAGCGGTGGCGATTTCAACCAACCACGCTTTAACAACAATAATAATCAAGGCGGCGGCTACCAAAACACGGGTTATAACAATAATAACAACCAGAATGGCGGCTTTAACGGCGGCAACCAAGGTAATTATGCGGGTAGCCCTCAAGCAGGTAATGGTTTTAATACACCAAAAGCTGCACCTCAACCGGCTGCAGCACCTGCGGACTTAGATGACGACTTACCGTTCTAAGCCCAAATCAGATGCTTAAAAGCGAGGATAACTTCGGTTATACCTCGCTTTTTTATTGGATAATTGCCTGCACCAGACATTCTTATAACGATCTTCGCAGCATTCCTCTTGAGATGATTTCAATCATTTGATTCTAAAAACCAAATTAAATAGCACGCTTAAACATCCGATTTGAAAATGTGCAATGTTGATCGTAAATCCTGCAATTGGCCCTCTCTTTTATTATAAAAATGGCTCTCGTTTCTTTGCTGTCGAACCGACAAATTAAGTGTATTGGACGTATGCATACGGAAGCGTCGGTTTAGTCATATAAATATCCATGAATGGATGATGAACAAAACGACTAAATTTTTTGAGGGTATTTTTTATTTCAGAATGCACTGTTCTGAGGTGGGGATGTTCTCCTTGGATTAAGGAAAATAATATGGCAGCACATCCAGACTGTTCTGAGGCCAATCGGTCTCAAGGCTTACAAAGTGGATTGAAGTCGCGCCATCTAACCATGATCTCCATTGCAGGTGTGATTGGTGGTGCCTTATTCGTTGGTTCGGGTAACGTTATTTACTCCGCAGGCCCAGCTGTGATTCTGGCTTATGCCTTAGGCGGGCTGCTGGTTTTGTTCATTATGCGCATGCTTGGTGAAATGGCGGTGCTGAATCCCGATAGTGGTTCATTCTCGACTTATGCGGATCGTGCCATCGGACGTTGGGCAGGTTTCTCAATTGGCTGGCTGTACTGGTGTTTCTGGACATTGTTGATGGGATGGGAAGCCTATGTGGCAGGGAAGATTCTGCATAGCTGGTTTCCTTTTATTCCGATCTGGGGCTATATGCTACTGGTGATTGTGTCCTTGATCTGGATCAATCTGAAAGACGTCAAAAGCTATGGGGAATTTGAATTCTGGTTTGCTCTGATCAAAGTTGTTGCAATTATTATCTTTTTGGTGATTGGCAGCTTAGCCATTTTACATCTATGGCCGTGGGGCGAGATTGCACAGACGGCGAGTTCAGGAGGCTTATTTCAACAAGAATTTATGCCTAATGGCATCGCGCCAGTCATTACCGCTTTATTGGGTGTGATGTTTGCCTATGTCGGTGCTGAAATTGTCACGGTGGCTGCTGCGGAGGCCAAAAGTCCTGAAAAAGAAATTCGCAAAGCATCGAATTCTGTGGTCTGGCGTATTTTATTATTCTATGTCGGATCAATGTTGATTACGGTTTGTTTGATCCCACATGACAACCCTTTATTAAAAGATCCGACGTGGGGAACCTATAGCGTCACCCTGACAGCACTTGGCATTCCTGAAGCACGTCATATTGTGAACTTCGTGGTGTTAACTTCTGTTTGTAGCTGCTTTAACTCAGCACTATACACCTGTTCGCGCATGTTATTTTCATTGTCTAAACGTGGTGATGCACCAAAATGTCTGGCAGTGACCAATCGTCAGGGCAGTCCGTGGATTGGAGTGTTATTTTCCAGTTTGTTTGCTGTTGTTGCCGTCTATTTAACTGCTACAGAAAGTATGAATGTTTATGATGTGCTGATGATGGCGACAGGCACGGTTGCTTTATATGTGTATTTGGCGATTGCTTGTTCCCAGTTGCGGATGCGTAAAAAGTACGAACGTGAAGGCAAACATATTGACTTTAAAATGTGGCTTTTCCCGTGGATTACCTATGCCGTGATATTCATTATTATTGGATCACTAGTGGTGATGCTGATTGAAGGGACTTATTTTAAGGAAGTGACCTATACTTCAATGCTGGCCTTGGCGATTGTATTGGTGGGTGTGCTGGTACAGAAATTGAATAAGGGGAAAGTCGAGGAAAATGCTTTGGTACAGGAAAAACAATCGATCTAAACATGTATGAAGCATAGTTTAAATCCATAGAGAATCTCATGATTGAGATTCTCTATTTTTTTATTTAAGACAATGTCGCCACACCTGCTTCGCGTAGACATTGTAATAACACACCAAAGGCCATCACCATGTCTTTTTCATTGACACAGGCAAAGCCCATCAGCAGTCCACGCTGCGCATGGGCATGAGAGTGCATATAATATTGTGACAGTGCGCGCACCTTGACGCCACGTTCTAGGGCAGTGGCTGCAATGGCAACATCATCGCATTGGGGCGGAAGTTTGAGCACCAGATGCAAGCCTGCGGCTTCATCATATTCATGCACAAATTCTGTCCCCAAATATCGATTAATCAGGCTTACCAAGTAATCACGTCGTTTGCCATAGAGCAAACGCATGCGACGGATATGTGCTTCATAATGGCCTTCACGAATAAATTCAGCGAGGGCTTTTTGCTCAAGCAGATGTCCACCCCGATATAATTCTGCCGCCACAATCCGTAAAGGGGAAAACAGTGGTTTAGGCACCACCACATAACCGATGCGTAATGAGGGATAAATGGTTTTACTAAAAGTGCCCATATAAATCACAGGTGCATCATTTTCCAGACCTTGCAGGGAAGGATAAGGCTGACCCGAGAAACGGAATTCACTGTCATAATCATCTTCAACAATCCAGCTGTGATGCTGACGCGCGATTTGGATCAACTGTTTTCTTCTGTCCAGACTTAAATGCGAACCGAGCGGATATTGATGTGAGGGTGTCACAAAAATCAGTTTAGGTGGTTGTGCAGGCTGTTCCTCTGGAATAATCCCTTCGGCATCGACAGGCATGGGTTGAATATCCAGTCCATTGATCCTTAAGGTATTCCGCATGCCCCAATACGCTGGGTCTTCAATCCAGACACGATCCCCGATATCACTCAGCGCTCGTGAGACCAGATCAATCGCCTGATGGATGCCTTCGGTAATAATAATTTGGTCAGCATCGCAGTGGACTGAACGGGCAACACGTAAATAGTCTGCCAAGGCACTGCGCAGCTCAATACAGCCACCCGCACTGCTATAAATCAGTCGGTTAATATCGGGTTCACGGCTGAGGCGGGCTTGAATACGGCTGAAAATATGATGTGGGAACTCGGTGACATCAGGCGCACCGGGGACAAAAGCACCCCATTGATGCGGAGAGGCCGCGGCATAGCCCAATAAACTTGATCCTCGTTGTGACAACACAAACGAGGTTTGTTGCTGAGCAATAGGCGCTTGTTTTTTATTTGTCTTGGTATTTAAAAAGGCTTCGGGAAGATGTTCTGCCACCCAGGTGCCATGTCCTGTACGTGCCTCAAGATAGCCTTCGGCCTGAAGTTGCTCATAGGCTGAAAGCACCGTATTACGGGAGACATGAATTTCACTGGCTAAATCACGTGAAGCGGGTAAACGTGTTTTGGGCTGGATCACACCTTCAATAATGGCTCCGCGTAAACAGCGAAATAAGCGCTGATGTAGTTTTCCTTCCATGTCTTGTTGGAGACGTTGTAATAAATGATCTCCAAGTAAACTACGCAATTGGCTCTCTCCTTCAATTTAAAAGTGGCTCTCGTCACTGGCCTTCATACGCGCGAAATTACAGGTATAGACAGTCCTTGTAAAACATCCTGAAAAAAACCGAACTGGATGTCGGGCAACACTGTAATTGATGATGAAAATATGAGGGAATTAAATGAACGATCAACATTCTGCACTTAACACACGTAAACAGCAAGCAACACCGCGTGGTGTGGGCGTAATGTGCCAGTGGTATGCAGCAAAAGCAGAAAATTCAACAATTTGGGACAAGGATGGCAATGCGTTTATCGATTTTGCAGGTGGTATTGCGGTTCTGAATACAGGCCATCGTCATCCAAAAGTGATTGCAGCAGTGACTGAGCAACTCAGCAAGTTTACTCATACTGCTTATCAGGTGACCCCTTACGAAAGTTATGTGGCTTTGGCTGAACGGATTAATGAACGCGCACCGATTGCGGGTGCAGCCAAGTCTGCTTTCTTTACCACGGGCGCTGAGGCGGTTGAGAATGCCGTGAAAATTGCACGTTCATATACAGGCCGTCATGGCATTATCACCTTTGGTAATGGTTTCCACGGTCGTTCATTTATGACTATGGCAATGACAGGTAAAACAGCGCCATACAAACGCGATTTTGGGGTGATGCCAGCAGGTGTGTTCCATGCCCGTTACCCTGTGCCAGCTAAAGGCATTAGCGTCGATGCAGCGATTGCCAGTGTTGAAGATATTTTCAGTGAAGACATTGCACCGCATGACGTGGCGGCGATTGTTCTAGAGCCAGTACAAGGTGAAGGCGGTTTTAATGTGGTGCCTGCCGAGTTTTTAAAGCGTTTACGTGCCTTATGTGACAAGCATGGTATTTTACTGGTGGCCGATGAAGTACAAACTGGTTTTGCCCGTACAGGTAAACTCTTTGCCATGAATCATTTTGAAACCAAAGCCGATCTGATCACGATGGCGAAAAGTCTAGGTGGTGGTTTCCCGATTTCTGGTGTGGTTGGACGTGCTGAAGTCATGGATGCACCAAACCCAGGCGGTCTCGGTGGAACCTATGCAGGCAACCCGATTGCGGTTGCGGCAGCCCATGCCGTGATTGATGCGATTGAACAAGAAAAGCTGTGCGAACGTGCCAATGAACTGGGTGCCGAGTTGGTTGCTGTACTTAAAAATATCCAGCAGCAATCGGGTGATGTGGTCACCGATATTCGTGCACTCGGATCGATGGTGGCGGTTGAACTGGAAACAGCTGAGCAAGCAAAAGCTGTACAAAACTATGCAATGGAAAACGGTTTGTTACTCCTAACTTGCGGTAAATACGGTAACGTTATTCGTTTCCTATATCCATTAACGATTCCTGCCGAACAATTCCGTCAAGGTCTAGAAATCTTGAAACAAGGTTTTGTCGCATTGAATACAAATCGCGTAACAGCAATGGAGCAACCTGCATGATTCAAAACAATTTGCAGTATCTTTTAAAACATCCAGATATTGCATTTAATCAGCCTGCATCAAGTGATTATATTGAAGTTAATGATGCAGCAACTGGCGATACATTGGCTTGGGTCAAAACCTATGACCGTGCGGCTGTGGACGCTGCGATTCAGCGTTCTGCCCAAGCCCAATCGGCATGGAAAAAGCAAACTGCGCTGTTCCGTGCGGATGTGTTGTTGGCGTGGTACAACCTGATGCTCGAGCACAAAGAAAATCTGGCGCAGATTTTAACGGCTGAACAAGGTAAACCGCTGGCAGAAGCACGTGGTGAAATTGCCTATGCAGCCTCTTTTATTCGCTGGTTTGCAGAGCAGGCACGCCGTATTGATGGTGAAGTGTTAACCTCAACCCAGCCCCATCAGCGCTTACTTGTGATTAAACAGGCGATTGGGGTAACGGCTGCAATCACGCCGTGGAATTTCCCAGCCGCGATGATTACCCGTAAGGCAGCACCTGCGATTGCTGCGGGCTGTACCATGCTGGTCAAACCTGCGGAACAGACCCCATTAACTGCGTATGCACTTGAAGTGTTGGCTTTACAGGCAGGCTTACCTGCCGATGTGCTGATCAATATCAGTGGTGATGCAGTTGAAGTCGGCAAGACCTTATGCGAAAGCGATATTGTCCGTAAGCTCAGTTTTACAGGCTCAACGCAAGTGGGTCGTATCTTGATGCAACAATGTGCGCCAAGCATTAAAAAGCTCTCGCTTGAATTAGGTGGAAATGCACCTGTACTGGTGTTTGATGATGCCAATCTTGAACAGGCGGTGCAGGGCATTATGGCCAGCAAATACCGCAATAGCGGACAAACTTGCGTGTGCGCTAACCGTATTTATGTACAAGATGGCATTTATGATGCTTTGGCAGAACGTTTAGTTGAAGCCGTATCCAAACTTAAAGTTGGAGATGGGCGTCAGGACGGTTCAACCCAAGGGCCATTGATTGATGAAGATGCGATTGCCAAAGTCCAGTCCCATATTGCCGATGCGACCTCGAAAGGGGCGACGGTACGGATTGGCGGACAGCGTTCAGCTTTGGGTGGAACATTCTTTGAACCGACCGTGTTGACGGGCGTCACCCAAGACATGAAGGTGTCGAAAGAAGAAACCTTTGGTCCACTTGCTCCTTTATTCCGTTTTAAAACCGAAGATGAAGCGGTGGCAATGGCGAACGATACCGAGTTTGGCTTAGCGGCTTATCTATTTACCCAAAGTACAGCTCGTCAATGGCGAGTGGGTGAAGAACTGGAATATGGCATGGTTGGCATCAACACTGGAGCTATTTCAAATGAAGTTGCGCCATTTGGTGGTGTTAAACAGTCTGGCTTAGGCCGTGAAGGTTCAAAATTCGGCATAGAAGAATATGTCGAAATGAAATATCTCTGTGTAGATTTATCCGAATAAGACATAAAACATTTTATGTCCTACACAGCAAAAGTTTGATAAAAAGCCAGTCATGCCCATTCATGACTGGCTTTTTTCAATAAGGTCTAGAACTAGCGTGCCGAGTCCAAAACTTCATGATTCTGGACAACAGCTTGCGCTTTGCTATAGCTTTCAATCAGCAACTGATAGGCTGGGAAAATTTGTGTATAAACCTGCGCCCATTCCTGCGCATCGTCACGGTTCCATGTACGCTGAATTTCAGAAGCAACAGCCGCTGTATCCATAGGCACGACACCTGCCTGAACCACACGTGCCAAGGTAATTTCTTCTGCCATTTTGCTATAAGTCCCTGAAGCATCCACAACCGCAAATACTTTATAGCCATCTGCAACGGCACTGATCGCTGGGAAAGCCATACATACGCTGGTAATGGTTCCTGCAATAATTAAGGTGTTGCGACCGGTTGCTTTCACTGCCTCAACAAAGTCTTGATTATGCCATGCGTTGATTTCACCTTTACGTGCAACATATTGTGCATGGGGTGCATTGGCATGAATTTCAGGAATCAGCGGACCATTTGGACCTTGCGGTACTGATGCCGTAGTAATCACAGGAATATTGGCTAAACTCGCAATTTTGGCAAGTGCAGCGGCACGCTGACGTAACTCAGGCATTGGCATATCACCGACGGTCTGGAATAAGCCGCTTTGATGATCAATCAATAGCATTACGGCATCATTGGCATCAATGACTGGTGCTTGACCATTGAAATTTGCTGGTATTGTCATTGTTCTATCCTCATCATGTTATGGTTGGTATAATTGATGATATAGATAGGATGATGGCTGAAAAATATCTTATATAGGATATATTGTCATGTATAGAGAACAATAAGGTTTCAATATAGAGGCCGAGTAGATAGATATGAAAGATTTAAATGACTTATATTTTTTTGTTAAAGTGATCGACTGTGGCGGTTTCTCGGCGGCGAGCCAAGAACTGATGGTCACCAAGTCTTTATTGAGTCGCCGTATTGCCGAGTTGGAAGAGCGCCTTGGAGTCAAGCTGATTAATCGAACGACCCGACAGGTTTCTATTACTGAAGTGGGTAAAATCTATTATCAGCATTGCAAAGCGATGTTAATTGAAGCTGAGGCCGCAGAGGAAGCGATTGAATTTTTAACAGCAGAGCCACGTGGGCTGATTAAATTATCTTGCCCGACCAATTTATTGCATATCAATATCAGTCAAATGTTAAATGAGTTTTTACAGCTTTATCCGAAGATTAGTCTGCATGTGGAAGCCACCAATCGCCGTGTGGATTTGATCAACGAACGTTTTGACTTGGCGGTGCGCATTCGTCCTTTGCCGTTGGCGGACAGTGATTTAATTGTACGAGAGCTGGCTTTGGCGCGGCAATTTATTGTGGCGAGTCCAAATCTGCTGCATCAGTTTTATTCGATTACTGAGCCGCAGCAGTTGACACAATTTCCAGTGCTGATGATGGAATCTTTTGCACCAGAGTATTATTGGCATTTATTTTCGCATGATCAGCAAGAAATTAAAGTACAGTGTCATCCCCGATTGACTACCACTGATTTAACAGCATTAAGAGAAGCCACTTTACAAGGTTTGGGTATCGCTAAATTACCTGAGTTAATGGTCGCTGAAGATATTAAACAGGGGCGCTTGATTCATGTGTTACCTGAATGGCAACCCAAGGCAGAGTTGATCCATTTGGTGTACACGTCAAGACGCGGCTTGCTCCCATCGATGAAATTATTGATCGATTTTCTGGTGAAAAAATTTGCTGAGCTGAAACAGGAAAATTCAGTGTTGTATTAAAAACTGCACTATAAAGAATAGCCACTGTCAGTTTTTGCCAATTCACGTAGACCCGACATTAAGCTTTCAATCAGTTTTTCCACCACGAGACGTTGCCCCTTACGCGAGGCGTAGACCAGTTGAACCGTACCGCGATTGGATTTCCATTTTGGCAGTAAATGAATCAGTTTGCCTTTTTCAATGTCGGCTTGTACGGTCAGATAGGGCAGATCCGCGATTCCAAGCCCATCACTGACCGCATAATACACACCTGCCAGATCGTTACTTTTGACCCGCGGTTGATATGGCACATCTACAGTTTCATCACTGTCAACATGACATAAGTGCCAATAATATTGATGCTTCTGGATGCCTAAGGCTACACTCGGATAATATTGTAAGTCTGAGTAATGCTCAATTGTATGCCCTTGGAGTAGCTCGGGCGCTGCCACTAAACAATGCTCAGTCCGGATCACATCGCGAACGATGAGGCTAGAATCCTGATTGGGTTCAAAACTGGTGCGAATCGCGATATCAATATCATCATGAAGAATATCAACACGACGGCTGGTCAGCTCTAAAGAAATCTCGACTTTGGGGTAGGTTTTGAGAAACTGATTCAGTAATTTCCGGATTTGAAAATGCATCATCAATGGAGGGCAACTGATCTTGACCAGTCCCTGTGGTTCATTTTTTTGTTTGAGCAAGATATTTTCAGCACATTCAACTTGTGCAATCACTTTGCAACATTCTTCATAAAATTCCTGTCCCAGCTCGGTCACTTTAAAGTGGCGCGTCGTTCGCTGGATCAGGCTGACATTAAATTTATTTTCCAGTTCAATGATACGACGGCTCAGCTTGGACTTACTGATATTTTCAGCTTCGCTGGCCGCACTAAAGCCGCCATGTTTGACCACCAGATAAAAATAATGAAAGTCGTCAAATGAGTTGATCAAGGCCAGTATGTTCCAATCAATATGAAAAGATTAGAATAGCATTAACTATTCTAATCTGATGTAGTGAAGCTTTATTTTTGAGCTGTATTCTGAGCGTAGCTGTTCATTAAATTACGATAGTCTGGAATATGATTAGAGAACAAAGCACCTAAACCTTCAATGTCATTACGCCAGTCACGATGTAGTTCGCAGGCCATACCAAACCATGTCATCAACTGTGCACCTGCCTGCGACATGCGGTCCCACGCCGCATCGCGGGTGAGTGCATTAAATGTTCCCGAAGCATCAGTAATCACAAAGACCTCAAAGCCTTCAGCCAAGGCCGAAAGAGCAGGGAAAGCGACACAAACCTCAGTGACAACGCCTGCGATAATCAACTGTTTTTTACCTGTGGCTTTGATCGCTTTTACAAAGTCTTCATTGTCCCACGCATTGATTTGTCCTGGGCGAGCAATATAAGGTGCATCTGGGAACATCTCTTTGAGTTCAGGCACCAACGGGCCATTGGGACCATTTTCAAAACTGGTGGTTAAAATGGTAGGTAAATTAAAATACTTTGCAGCATCTGCCAGCGCCAGTACATTATTTTTAAATTTATCTGGATCGATATCCCGAACCAATGAAAGTAGGCCTGTTTGGTGATCCACTAACAGTACCGCAGCATTGTCTTTGTCTAAGCGAATATAGTCTTTAGTCATGGTTGTATCCTCAAATTGTTGTAAAAGTAAAATAAAAAGATCAGCTCTTTTTGTGATGTGCTGAAATAATCCTAGTCAAATTTTGCCAGCCGAAAAAGTTCAAAAAATGAGATAAACCATATCAAAAATAGGATGATTATTTTGATTGTGAACTGATATCTATTTTTATAAGGAAACTGTCCTATATATAGAATAATGTGTTGCGAATCCGATGCTATAAGCAGCGATTGTTGAGGCGTAAAATGAATCTCAACAGCAGTGTTTTTTACGCTATAGGAGAAACCAAATGAAGAAAATTCTTGGTGTGTATCAGAACAAACACATGCACTGGGTCGGTGATGGTTTCCCAGTGTATAACCTGTTCTCATATGACCGTTTAGGCCAAAGCCTTAGTCCATTTTTGTTATTGGATTATGCTGCGCCTTATCGCTTTGACCCAACCACGGCCAAGCATGGTGTAGGTTCACATCCACATCGTGGTTTTGAAACAGTTACTATCGCTTATCAAGGTGAAGTGACTCATAAAGACTCAAGCGGCGGTGGTGGAACCATCAAAGCGGGAGATGTGCAATGGATGACCGCAGGTGGCGGGATTCTTCATCAGGAATTTCATTCACCTGAATTTGCACATCAAGGTGGCCTGTTTGAAATGGTACAGCTTTGGGTCAATTTGCCAGCACATTCAAAAATGACACCCGCAAAGTATCAGGCCATTGAAGCTGATCAAATTCAGCACATTGCACTGGATGATGCAGGCAGTGAAATGCGTGTGATCGCTGGTCAATATCAGGATATTGAAGGGGCTGCGACGACCTTTAGCCCAGTCAATGTTTGGGATGGTACGCTGGTGAAAGATCAGGAACATAGCTTTTATGTGACTGAAGGGCATACTACCTTACTGGTTTTGCTCTCTGGTCAGGTGACTTTAAATGGTAGTCAAAGCATTGAAGCGCCAAGTTTGGTGGTACTCAGTCGAGAGGAAATTGACTTCAGTCTCAAGGCTGAACAAGACAGTAAATTCTTGATTCTGACTGGCCAGCCACTGAATGAACCGATTGAAGGGTATGGACCTTTTGTCATGAATAGCCAAGCGGAGATCGTAGAAGCCGTTCGTGATTTCAATAGTGGTAAATTTGGTCAAATGGAAGCTTAATTTTAGAATTAAATCAATGTCTTATATAAGAAGGCCGATCACGCTTTGAAGTGTGATCGGCCTTCGTTGTAAGGGTCCTCTATTGATTTTTTTAATTTATTGTCACTTATAATTATTCAGCTTATTATGTGACTTCGTTCTCGTTCTTATACAAAAAGAATAGCGCTAAATTTGAGCGTTGCAAAGCCCCTAAAGCACTGAAAATGAAAAAATAAAGAATGTTCTGTATATTTTTGTGGCCTAAAAAGTAATATTTTGAATCTTTTCATTGGGTTAAGTTGAAAAGTAGAATTGTGATAAAATGTAACAATAAATGAACAATGAAATTCAACAAAACACGGGCTGAAATGCTGAATCTGGTATTTTTTAATACCGTGTTTAGGCGAACTATCAGTCATAATCAAGAAAAATCATCAACTGATGGGACATAATTTTGGATATTGCAATTATCGGCAGTGGAATGGCAGGACTTGCCTCAGCCAGAATCCTACATGATGCAGGACATAAAGTAACGATATTCGAAGCCCTCGCAGGTCGAGGCATGGATAGTCATAGTATTGACTTTGATGGTGGCATCATTGATGCACCTTTGCGTGTCATGAATCCAAAGCTGTGGCAGAACACGCTGAGTCTGGCAAGTTATTTAGGGATTGAAACGTTCCCTGTACGTACATTTATGGCTTGCAGTTGGCTGTTTGAAGATAGAACAGATACCTGGCTGACGACTTCACGTAGCCGGATTGGTAATTTCCCGATTATTAATAACCGCAAAGGCATTCAGCAATATGGCTGGCGTCTGGTTAAGGGCATGTTGCAACTTAAAACTGCCGTGCATCAATTCTTTAAATCAGACAATCAGGACATCACTTTAGCCGAATTCATGAATCAATATCATATTGAGGAAGTATTCTGGCATGGTACGGTCATGCCTGTGCTATATACGATTTGTACCTGCCATCCAAAGACCATTGGTGAATGGCCTGCGAAACCGTTATTGGAATTTATTCGTCAATTGACCGAAGGCGAAGCCCTATTGCGTATGAAAGGCGGTACTCCAGCGCTGGTGAGTCGCCTGATTGATGGTATTGAAATCCATAGCGGTTCTCCTGTGAAGAAAGTGGAAGAACAGGGCGATAAAGTACTGGTTGAAAATGATCAGGGTGAGCATCAGTTGTTTGATCGTGTGGTCATTGCTACTCCAACGCCAGCGATTGAAGGATTCCTGAAACAGCCGCAGTTTGCTGAAGATATTGCCTTACTGAAAAAATTCCGTTTTGAAGAAGGTGATCTGGTGATTCATACCGATCCGATCGTGATGCCGCAACGTCGTAAGGACTGGGCTGTACTCAGCTATATGATGGATCGTAAATTTACCCGTCAACAGTTTACCGTGTGGATTAACTCGATTGAGCCAAGCTTGGTGGGTAAAAATGCGGTGTTCCAGACTTGGTGTCCAGTGATTGATATTGATCCGAAGAAAATTATTTCCAAGGTGAAATTGACCCGTGCCGTGGTGGATTCAGAAACAGTTGCATTGAACAAGCAAATTCAACAACGTCATTTAGACCAGAATCGTAAAGTCTTTTATTGTGGTTCATGGTCATGTGATGGTTTGCCAATTTTAGAATCAGCGGTGACCTCAGCGATGCACATTTCTGAAATTTTGGGTGCGCCGTTACCATTTGTTGGGCTAAAACCAAAAGTGAAGGTCGCGCCAGAACTCGGTTATTAATATGACCTCCCTCAAGCAGGCACTGATTGAAAAAGTGATCGGGCATAAATATGCCATTGATGCACAGCATCTCGGAGATGACTCAGCGCTTGCTTGGAGCAATTTAGGACATTGGCAAGGACAGCATCATGATTATCCGCTGGCTTGCCAAAGTCTGGCCGATCAGATCGCTGCTTCCCTACAACTCAAATCAACAGATCATGTTTTAGATCTTGGTTGTGGACAAGGTGCAAGCCTATTGCACTGGCGCCAGCATTATCAAATTCAGCAACTGAGTGCAGTTGAACTTCAGCCTCAGTGTGTTAAACACATTCAAAAATACTTACCTGAAATTCAAATTCATTGTGAAAATTTTTTGAATTTAAAAGCCCTGCAATTTTTAAATTCATTTGATGCAGTGCTGTGTATAGATGCGGCTTACCATAGCGATTTGAATTCATTCCTTAATTCAGTTTCCCCAGTTTTAAATTCAAAAGGCCGAATCGCTTTTCACACACTGATGTGGTCAGAGAATTGGCAGAATTGCACTTATCTACAAAGACAGAAATATCATTACTTATTAAAAAGTGCAGATGTGAATTGGCAAAATTTAATGGGCCAGCAGCAGCTTGAACAGACTTTAGAGCAACATGACTTTAATGAGATTGAAATTCAGGATTTTTCTGAACCAGTATTGAATGGTTTCGCTGAATATATTGAGTCGCGAAAAGCTGAAAAGCATAATTTTAATTTTGCCCAGTTTAAAATCGAAATGACTGCCAAGTTGTGCCGAAAACTCTACCAAGATGGATGGGTGCGTTATATTCAAGTCAGTGCAGTAAAAAAGTGAGAAGAATATGCCAAGTCAATATAAAGGTTCATGCCTCTGTGGGGCAGTGAGCTATCAAGCGGAGGTTGCACCGCGTTATCGTTTTAATTGTCATTGTCGTGACTGTCAGAAGGCCACAGGAAGTGCCTATGCACCGATTGCCTTCTTTCATCAATCTGAATTGAAAATTGAAGGTGAGCTCAAATATTTTGAGTCTTTGGGACTGTCGGGTAAGCCGATCCGCCGTGCATTTTGTCCAAACTGTGGTTCGCAAATGTTTGGTTTGCCAGAACTGGTATCTGAGATGATTTCAATACGTGCAGGAACGCTGGATGATCCAAATTTGTATCAACCGCAAGCAGAATGTTTTGTGAGTCATGCAAATGAATGGGATCTGTTAAATCCGAATATTTCGCATTTTGAGAAAATGATGGGGAAGAAAAAAGAATAAAGAGAGAAATGGTGCCGGCACACGGATTCGAACTGTGGACCTACTGATTACAAGTCAGTTGCTCTACCAACTGAGCTATGCCGGCAACGTGGCGAGAATTCTACAGAATCTGCTTAAAAAAACAAGCGAAAAAATGAACAAACGGAGAAAATTCATCAGTGCGTCGAATTTTCGCCAGTTTCCTGTTAATTATTCAGCGCATAAACAAAGGAATCAACGATTTCACCCGTGCTTAAATGCGCTTTGACAGGCACACGTTGATAGCCTGCACCTTCGAACTCATCTAATGCTTGCCAGTGTTGTTCTAGATTGTCTGAGAAGAATACAAAACCAGATACCTTGTTGTCACTTTGATCAAGCACAATGCCTGGAAAGCCGAGTTCTGCCCCCCAGCCTTGTTGTTTGAGCGTGCCAAATACATGTGCGTCTGCCCATGTGCCACCAATATTTTCCATAATGTGAGCATTGGGACGGTTTGGGCCTAAAGTGCCGTAAACGAATAAACTGAGCATAGTGAAAGGTAGGGAAGTAAAAGAGGTAGATTAGCAAAATGAGGAGGGATAGGTATAAGCTAAGTTGTAAGCATCTACATAAATGTAGAGTATCTATCTATGAGTAGTTGATGGTCATGGAATTCTAAAAATGGCTTAAGAGCTAAATAAATTTCCTCTTGTAGATTGATATCTATCCATGATTCATCACCATAGATACATTCGCACATGGCTCTGAAAATAAGTTCAATTTCATGATTATTCATTAAAAAAATCTCTTCTTCTACTCTACCTCTGAGTGCTTCAAGAAGTTCCTTAAAATTCTCGAATTCTTCATTATAGAAATCAAGCTTTGAAGAAATATAAGAAAAATAGCCTTTTGCATTTTCGACTAAAGGAATAAGACAAAGATAGAGCTGTGAAATTTCATTAGTTGTGAAATAGGCTCGATTGCTGTGATGGGAGATGTAAAAAGCTTGAAGTAACTCAATGGTTTTCAATATACCTAAAGTCCGATAGTAGTGATTCTTTAGCAAAGAAAACTCACGAATGTCTCTGATATAACCAAAGTTTTCTAGTTCCTTTAAACCTTTAATTCTTTTTAAAGGGGAAAAATAAGTAAAAATGCTTTTCTTTTTATCCCAGCTAATAACTTCAGGAATAAATTTCTCAGTTATCCATTCAAATGAAGTTTGACAAGACCACCATTGTTTTTCTGATACAGGGATTTTGCTAAGGGGCGGTTCCCATAACAAGGTGAGTTCATCTTTGTCATTGATATCTTCAATATTTTCTGCCCAAAACATACCGTGATAAACATCTTCTACAGGTTTATATTTTTCTCCTGTATAGAGTTGTATGAAATTTCGAGATGCTGAAAATATATGCCATTCAGTGTCTCCATTATCTACATCATGAATGTTCGTAAACTTAATCATTAGGTCCCAAATTTCCTTGGACAATGTACATAAAGCAACGTATGTTCGACCATTCCATGAAATAAAAGGAAAGTCATAAGCTTTCCATCTGTCTTCAATTTTTTGTATTGCTCCGAGATAGGCAGTAGTAAGATTGTCTGCAACTTCTGTAATTTGTTGAATAACTTCAATTGGTAGATTAAAGCGACAGTTTTGTAAGTCTATAACCTCAGATTGATTTGATAGGGTACCAATATAAAATGGTCTATAGCGAGAGTGGATGGGTTCTCCTGAGTTCCCTAAGAAATTTTCTAACATCCATTTGTTTTCTAGAATAACACTGACCCCATGAGCATCATGAGTTTTAACCGTAATAGTGGCAGAGCCGACATGGTTTTGTGTAGGTAATAAAGCAGAAATTTCAATCCACTTTTTTTTAATTTTCCAATTGCCATCCTCAAAAAAGGTTTCGTCAAAATCTGAATAATTTAATGAAGAGAAATCAAGGAATTCTTTAGCAGCTTCTCGATTATTCTTATCAGGATCAGTTAACGCTTTATGTAATTTCTCAATAAAGTGAGTTCTAAGCATCCATTCATTGTAAAACTGACTTTCAGGAGCCATTGGGAAGAACTTACTAACAATATCGGGATAGGGTTGTGACTTTATGGTTAAGGTCACTGATGTCCATAACTCGGATTCAACTCCTAAAGTATGTAGCTCTTGGTGTATTTCATCCCATTTTTTTTGTGTATTCCTAGCTAATTGATCTTGAGCAAGGATAATTACATATTTCTTTATCTTTGGAATTAAATCATTTTGTTTGAATTTCTTAAAAGTATTTTCCAATTCTTGTGCGGATAGATTTTCCCAGCATTTGCACTCATATACGGCAAGCTTTTGAGATGATTTGACAAGATAGGCACATAGATCAAGTCCACCTTGATAGTGGCCATTTCCTTTAATACGATGAACATTGGTTAATTCTTTATCTTTATAAAGTAACCATTCGCAATATTGTTCAAATTGCTCAGAGGTAAGTTGAGTAAATGGTAAGGTTGTCGCATCAAATGGTATGTATGATTTCATAAAATTATACTTCTTTTGACTAACACTCAGATTTTTCAACTATTTTCGAGTTGTTAAAAGTTCAATTTTTTGTAATATGACTCTTACTTTACGCCAGTATGTAAGTTTTTTAATTAAATTCAATTTGTATTTAGTGATTATATTTGATTTTTTGAAAAAAATATTATAAATGTTAATTGATTAAATTTAATTAATTGAAGATGGCCATACTTATGAGCAAGAAAATAAAGGTTTTAGATATTTATTTGGATACTGACAATCCTAGACACGATCCAATAAATGATCAACCTGAAATAATTGCTCATTTATTAAAAGAAGAAAAAATAAAAAATTTGGCTAAGGATATAGCTGAAAATGGAATTAGTCCGATTGAATTACTGGCTGTTATTAAGGGTAAAAACAATAAATATACTGTGGTTGAAGGTAATCGTCGTATTTGTGCATTAACACTATTGAATGATCCAGAGAAAGCACCTAATCAGAATTTAAAAGACTACTTTAAAAGGTTGAAGGCTAAGTCTGCATTAATACCAGACTCTGTCAATTGTGAGGTATTTGATCAAAGGGAAAAAGCTGATTTATGGATAGAACGTCGTCATGAGGGAGAACAATCTGGAGTTGGTACTAGACAATGGAATGCTGTACAGAAAACGAGACACAATGCTCGACTGCAAAGAAGTGACGATAACACTTTAGCTCAAGCTATTATTGATTATGTAATAAATAATAGCTTGATCGAAAATAGTGAAACGGTTCGTATACTCACAACTGCATCACGATATTTAGGTAATCCCTTTTTTAGAAAAACTTTAGGTATTGCTAGTTCTCGCACTGATTTAAATGTTCAAATTACAACAACTATTTCTGAATTCGAAAAAGTAATTACTAAATTTTGTTTAGATTTGATTGTGAGTGCAGATCCTAATAGTCCTGAAATGATTGTATCTTCACGATCTACTAGTGGGCAGGTAGAAGAGTATGCTAGAAAACTTATATATGAGGGTTATGCTCCTATAACGCATTTAAAAGCGTATCTCTTAAAAGATGCTATTCGAGAAGAATCTAGAAATGAAAGCGTGACTGTTACACCTGATGTTAGTGGTGCAGGTATTTCTAGTACTGATGATACGGGTGCATCTGATACTAAGGATACGAGTGCATCTGATACTAATGATACGGGTACATCTGATACTGATGATACAAGTACATCTGGTTCTGATGATAGAGAAGGAATGGAGGAGGATGAAACATCTAGTACTTCAGAGCAGCCAGGAACTACTCCAGATCCAAATAAAAGAAAATATTTAGTAACCTCAAAGTTGATTGCTTGTATATCAGATAATACTTTGAGAAGGGTTTATGGTGAGTTAAGAAAGATTGAGATTGACGAATGTCCATTAGCAGTTATGTTAGTTGCAAGAGCTTTTTTGGAAGTAATCTATATCAAATATTTTGAAAATATAATTGGGCATAAATATGATAAGAATAAAATGAGGATGCATGTGGTATTACAGAAAGTGTGCGAATCTCTTGACTCTAAAAAGAATGAATTAAATCATTCACAAGTTAGTGCATTAGCTGTTCTAAAGAAACTACCCTCTGACCAAAATAAAATTTTTGCCGCGGGTAACTTAGGGCTTTATGCTCATGCGGTAGAGTATCCAAGTAATAAGAAGCAAATCATAATTGAATGGGATAATATTTCAGCGATAGTCCAATATATGTTAGTTAAACTATATAAAGAAGGACAATAAAAAGCTAATATTAACCTAGTTTTTGTAAGGATTTTTTCATGCCTCAGACGCCATCACCTTTAAGATATCCCGGTGGGAAAACATCCATTTGGAAAATGGTGTCTACAATCATAAAAGATAATGAGTTAGAACGAGGACACTACTGTGAGCCCTATGCAGGTGGATGTGGGCTTGCACTATCACTCCTTTTCAAGGGCTATGTCCATGAACTACATTTAAATGATATTGATAGATCTATTTGGGCATTTTGGAATGGCGTTTTACATCAAACAGATGCTCTAATTGAGAAGATTCTATTAACTGATGTCACTGTTGAGGAATGGTATAAGCAAAGAGAGGTTCAACTCAACAAGGAGCATTTTAGTGATTTTGATTTAGCTTTCTCTTCGTTCTTTCTCAATAGAACAAATAGATCTGGAATAATCTTAAAAGCAGGTATGATTGGTGGATTGAAACAAGAGGGTAATTATAAAATTGACTGCCGTTATAATAAAAAATCCCTAGTTGAGAAAATTAAACGTATTGAAAAATATAAGCATAGAATCCACTTATATAACTTAGATGCCTTAGAATTTTTAGATAAGACTAGTATTATCTTACCTAAAAATAGTATCTATTGTATTGACCCTCCATACTTTGAGAAAGGTCAGACATTATATACAAATGCATATGAAAAAAAGGATCATGAGGAAATATCAAAAAAAATTTTAGAATTAAATAGATCTTGGATTCTAACCTATGATAATGCGGAAGAAATTAAGACTCTTTATAGTAAAAATAAACAATATACTTTTGACTTGAACTATAGTGCAGCTGAGAAAAGAGTTGGGACTGAATTACTGATCATAAGTAAAAATTTAAAAATATCAGATGAGTTAAATGTGCAGGAAGTTAAAACTATTAGTTCAATGAATTCGAAACGTGAATCAAAACTACCAGTTTGTAAGATTTAATTTAAGCAAGAATATTTTTGAGAATGCTTATGAAAAGACAAAATATTATCCCTCAATCTATCATCTGAGAAAAATAGGCAATAAAAAAGCCTAAACCCTTTAGATTTAAGCTTTTAGGACTCTATGAGATATCATAGAAAGTAAACTTGGCGGTGAGAGAGGGATTCGAACCCTCGATACGCGCAAACGTATACACACTTTCCAGGCGTGCTCCTTCAGCCACTCGGACACCTCACCAAGGTGTGCGATAGTAACCAAAAAAATGCGGGCTGCCAAGTTGTAGTCGAACAGATTTGCAGAAAAACTTTTTAGCTAGTGATAAGATTGCGCCATATAACGTTCTAGTTTGAAGACGACATAATATGCAAAGTACTGCAAAAAAAGCCGCATTGCCCGCGATGACGCTGGCAGCATTAGGGGTGGTATTTGGAGATATTGGGACCAGTCCGCTCTATGCAATACGGCAATGCTTTGTCACGGGACATGTTGATATCAGTGAAGGATCGATTCTTGGTATTCTTTCCTTGATCTTCTGGTGTATGAACCTGACCATCAGCTTTAAATATGTGTCGATGATCATGCGTGCAGACAACAATGGCGAAGGCGGAATTATGTCTTTACTGGCGTTGAACCTGCGTTCTAACGTATTCAGTAACAAGAATAAAATCTTTCTGATCGCACTTGGCTTTATTGGTGCATCACTATTCTTTGGTGACGGGATTATCACGCCAGCCATTTCGGTACTGTCTGCGATTGAAGGCCTGAGTCTGGTCACGCCTGCTTTAGATCGCTGGCTGGTACCGATTGCGCTCGGTATCTTAACGGCTTTGTTTTTGGTGCAAAGACATGGTACCGCCACCATGGGGAAATTCTTTGGGCCGATTACCTTATTGTGGTTTGCTTCAATTGGTCTCATTGGACTGTGGAGCATCATTCAGACCCCATATGTATTGATGATGGTCAATCCTTATTGGGCCCTACATTTTGTATATGATCAGCCGACAGTTGCCTTTATTACCATGGGGGCTGTGATTCTGACCATGACCGGTGGTGAAGCGCTCTATGCGGATATGGGGCATTTTGGACGTATGCCGATTAAATTGGCTTGGTTCATCGTAGTATTGCCGTGCTTGCTGCTGAACTATGCAGGACAAGGTGCTTTGCTGTTACGTGATGCTAAAGCGATTGAAAACCCGTTCTATTTACTGGTACCTGACTGGGCGTTATTCCCGATGATCGGACTGGCAACAGCCGCAGCCGTGATTGCCTCTCAAGCGGTGATTACGGGCGTATTCTCAATGGCCAATCAGGCGATGCAGTTACGTTATTTACCTCGTCTCACCGTGCACCACACCTCTGATGTAGAGCAAGGGCAAATTTATTTGCCATTCATTAACTGGGTGCTATTTATCTCGGTGGTGATCCTGATTCTACTGTTTGAAAGCAGTGCCGAGTTGGCAAGTGCCTATGGTGTCGCCGTGACCATGACTATGCTCTGCGGTACCATTTTGATCTCGACACTGGCCTATGGTGTATGGCGCTGGCCGCTGTGGAAAGTGGCCTTATTTGCAGGTCCTTTCCTGATTATTGACCTGATTTTTGTGGGTTCAACCTCATTAAAAATTCTATCAGGCGGCTGGGTGCCAATCCTGATTGGTGTGGTGGTGTATACCATTCTAATGACCTGGAAACGGGGTCGTGAAATTGTTTACAACCGCATGGAAACCAATGCTTTACCGATTGAATTATTTATTAAAAGTATTGGCATGAGCAAGGAAACACAATATGTGCCAGGTGAAGCGATTTTCCTGACGGGTACGCCAAATATTGTGCCGCATGCGATGTTACATAACATTAAGCACAACAAGGTGCTGCATGAGCGTAATGTGATGGTGACAGTGTATACGCAGGATATTCCGTATGTGGCTGAAGCCGACCGCTTAAAAGTAGAAAAACTGGATGAGCATTTTTATCGTATCTATGTGTATTATGGCTTTAAAGATCAGCCGAATATTCCAGTTGCACTGGAACAGGCCTATAAACAGCTAGGTTTTGAATTCGATATGATGCAAATGAGCTTCTTCATTTCACGAGACCGTATTGTGCATACCGTGGGAGACGGCATGTCGCCTTGGCGTGAAAAGCTGTTTATCTCGATGCAGCGTAATACCAGTCCAGTGAGTGACTTCTATCAGATCCCGACCAACCGTGTAGTGGAGCTGGGCAGTCAGATCGAAATTTAAGTTTAAATCGATAAAAAAGGCACGCTAAAGTGCCTTTTTTATTGTCTGTTGAGCAAGTGTACAGATTTGCGACATAAAATGTCGTTCTCGGCTGAAACTCAATATACAGCAAGGCTTTGAGTTGTTAAGCTTCGCGTTCATATTGATTTTGATGTAGTTATGGCGAAGAAACCAACCAGAAAGGGTAAAACACCATTTGCTTTTTTGAGCCAGAATGTTGGAAAGATTATGCTGGCTGCGGTCGCGACGGGAAGTTTTGCGATTGCATTTGGCAATGAAAAAATTTCTAAATTGATCCCGTTTCAGTCGAGTAATGGTGCCTGTTTAAAACAGTTCTATCGAGATGTCCCGCCTTTATTGAGTAAAGACAGTCTAAAAAAAGACAGTTATGCCCTGTGTTTTAATGATTTCAATGTGATGTATTCGGGAATTTCCAAAACGCCGTTATGGTCAGCCGAATACCTCACGCCTGAACGTTTAAGCATCAAAATCAAACGTGAAGATAATTTCCACGAAGAAACCCGTGTGCAACTGGCTCATCGTGCTTTGCTGTCGGATTATCGTGGTTCAGGTTATGACCGTGGGCATATGGCGCCGAACGGGGATATGAATAATACCGCAGCACAATATGACAGTTTCTCCTTAGCCAATATGGTGCCTCAAGCACCTAAGAATAATCAGGAAGTATGGCGTAAATTAGAAGAAGCTGTGCGTTCGATGGTGACCAAACAGCATAAAGATGCCTATGTGCTGACAGGCCCTATATTTGAAGGCAAGCGTCTGAAAACTATCGGTAAAGGGGTAATTGTCCCGACGGCCGTGTATAAAGCAGTGTATTTACCCAAGCAGGGGATTATTGGTGCATATTATGCCCCGAACAATAATTCGCTACAGGTCAAAGTGGTAAGTGTCTGCTATCTGGAAGAAAAACTGGGGATTAATTTATTCCCGCAATTGACCGAACAGCAGAAGCGTAATGTCTATCAGCTTCCGTTGTCTGCACAACAAGTGAAGCCAAATAAAGACATTAGTTATTCGCATTGGGATGGGCAAAGTCAATGTGCGGAAGAAGCCAAGACCGATGCTATTCAGGCTCAACAACGTCAATTTAGTTCACAATCCAGTGAGGCGACGGGCAATAAATTCCCGCAAATTGATGAAGAGACCAAACAGGTGATGATTAATCAGCTTATTAATGCACTGGTACAGTATTTCTTACAAATGTTGCGATAAGAAACGCTTGCAAAGTCATCGTGCTTGGCCCATGTTGTTTTATAGACAACAATAATGAGGGGAAAAGATGTTTAAGCCTTTTGAAAATGGAGATGAGTCTTCAGCAATCTATGATCTGACCCTAGAAAATCAGGTCGATTGCGTGAGCTTATACGGCAATCTGCAAATTACGAAAGATCAGGCAGGTTTAAAAACTGCAAAGGCATTACAAAGCTTTATCAATGATGTGGTGGCGGCTTTGGAGAAACAGGAGTTGCCTGAGCAAATTGAACGCCAGCCTGAACAGGAAATTGAAAATCCATTTTTATAAATAAAAAACAGCCGATAAAGGCTGTTTTTTTATGGTGTGTTGGGAGCTTAGTTTTTCTCGCTACCCACGACCTTGTAGATCACTGCTCCGATAATCGCACCGATAATTGGTGCAACCCAGAACAACCAAAGTTGGCTAAGCGCAGCAGTTTCAGCAAATAAAGCAACCGCTGTACTACGTGCAGGGTTAACTGATGTGTTGGTCACAGGAATACTGATCAAGTGGATTAACGTAAGCGCCAAACCAATTGCGATTGGTGCGAAACCAGCAGGTGCACGACGATCTGTTGCACCCATAATCACGATCAGGAAGAACGCAGTAAGAACAACTTCAATCAGGAATGCAGATGCGACAGAGAAATGGTTTGGAGAAAGTTCGCCATAACCGTTGGTTGCGAAGCCACCTGTACCTGCAAAACCTGCCTGACCTTGTACGATGATGTACAGAACGAACGCGGCAAGTGCACCACCAATGACTTGAGAAATAATATAAGGCACGAGGTCTTTGGCATCAAAACGTCCACCTACCCATAAACCAACGCTGACTGCAGGGTTAAAGTGACCACCTGAAATATGACCAAATGCATAAGCGCCAGTTAAAACAGTTAAACCAAAAGCAAGCGCAACACCTAGAAAGCCGATCCCAAGTTCTGGAAATGCTGCTGCAAGTACAGCACTACCACAACCACCAAAAACAAGCCAAAAAGTACCAAGAAATTCTGCTAAATATTTGTTCATTGTTATCACCAAACATGTTTTTAAAAAATAAAAAAGCAAGCATCCAAAAATTTATTATGGATATGTGTCAACCTAGTGAAAAAATGTGAACTATTTCACAAAGGTATATAGGCTCTTGTATAAAACGTGCAAGCAAAAGGGTCAGTTGTGAAACCGTTAGTTCATGGGTAATTTTATTAAGAATTGTAAATAGTGTTGTTGTTCCGCCACTGTTGCGGGGTTTGTCCTGTCCAGATTTTAAAAGCACGCTGAAAAGCGCTTTGTTCTGAATAACACAGCAATAGCGCAATTTCCTGCAAACTGAGGTGCGGATCTTTTAAATATTCGGTGGCCAGCATAAAACGGACTTGCTGCACCCGTTCCTGAAAAGTGGTGCGTTGTTGTTGTAAATGGCGTTGTAATTGACGTACCGAAAGTCCTAGTTTTTCTGCGATAAAATCAAGCTGATATTGGTTTTTTTGCAGCCCTGTCAAAATGGCATGCTGTAAACGCTGATCCAGTTGTGTGGAGTTTGGCAGCTTGTCCAGCAAGGCTTGGGCTTGCTGTAGCAGTAATTGCTGCAAGGTATGATCACCCGTACGTAACGGCTTAAATGCTTCGCTGACAGGAATCAGGAGTTGGGTTTTAGGCTGGTCAAATCGTACTTTACAGTGGAAATACTGCTCATAAATACTGATATTTTTAGGTGCTGGATTGACGAAATGTACTTCATGTAGATGAATGCTGTCCCCAGACATAAACAGTTTGAGAAATTGCACCATCAACGCAATGGCAATTTCATCGGTCAACTGGGTTGGATGAGGTTCAGGTGCTTCCCAGCGAATCGAACCATAGGGATGTCCTAACTCGACCAGCAATGGGCTGCCATCATAAATCAGACGATGGAAATCATGATAACGCGCCAAAGCTTCACCCAGATTTTCACAGGACAAGGCCAGATAGGCAATAATACCCAAGTGTTTAGGTTGCACATAAGCCGCAATATCCAGTCCTAAACCCGCTTTGGGATGTAGGCGGTTAAGGTCTTCCAACAGGTTGCGCCAGATCACATAATCAAAGCGTTCCAGATTTTGAACTTGTTGTAATTGTTCAGGAATTAAAATATTTTCTGCTTCGCAATAGGCTTTTAATAAATGCCCCAAACCACCAAAAACAGAGCCGGTATAGTTTTTGAGTTGCGACATCCTGTGCGCCTCTTATTTTGTCGTGTTTTGTCAATATAAATATATCGTATCGTCAATACTTCGCCTACAAAAATTTATATCTTTAATAAAAATAAGGAAACATTTGGAGAAAACCATGATTAAGGGTTTTATCGCAGGCTTGGCTGTAGCCAATGCATTTGAATGGTTTGCACATAAATACATCTTGCATGGTGTACATCGTCCTGGTCAGCCACGTTACAGCCCTGTGCCAAAAAGCATGGAATCACATTGGGCACATCATCGAGAAGTGCGTAAGCAACAATTTTCAGATGATTGTTATGTAGAAGGCGTGGAGCACTGGCGCACTCGTAATGAAATCATGTCATTGGCTGTGGTCGCTGGAGTGGCGAGTATTGCGTTCTATCCCATTTCAAAGGGAATGTCTCTGGCAGCACTTTATAGTGCAGGCAATTATTACTATGTCCACCGCCGTGCCCACTTGGAACCTGATTGGGCCAAACGAACAATTCCTTGGCACTATGATCATCACATGAACTCAAATCAGGATGCCAACTGGTGCGTGACCCGACCGTGGTTTGATTATGTGATGGGAACCCGTGTAGTTTCTTCAGCAGATTTAAAAGAAGCCAATCCATTAGGCCTGCCATTACCAGCAGCGTTGTCTAAAACGCTCACTCAAGCGATTGAATCAGTCTTTCCTGCCAAGTGGGTGGAGCACAAGCCAAAACTGGTCACAGCAGTGCAAGCAGAAGATGAACAAAATGATGCGGTCGCTTAGCGTTGAGGATCAAATAGAAATTATGGTTTATATAGGCAATGCATGACGAAGGAAAAGGGCTTTCGTCGTGAATTGTCAATAAAACTAGTTTTTAATGTCAATATTTCTGCATATTTAATCGCTAATTTAGCTTAAGCATGATATTCGACTGTATTTTGCTCACAATGGATATGTTTCTGTTACCTTCTAGCGTTGTATAACGCAGTTTCTTGCCTTGCTCAGCAAGGTATTTTTTTGTCTGTAAAAATGTTCTCAATAAAAAACCTCTCAAGTGAGAGGTTCATTTTTCTATCAATTATGAATCAGAGACGCATCTCAATGCCTTGTGCTGCAAGGAACTGTTTGGCTTCTGGAATGGTATGTTGACCAAAGTGGAAAATAGAGGCAGCAAGTACCGCGTCCGCACCGCCTTTTAAGATGCCGTCAGCCAAATGTTGTAAATTCCCTACGCCACCTGAGGCGATGGTTGGAATATTGACACGATCATTGATCTGGCGCATTAACGCAATGTCATAGCCTGCTTTGGTTCCATCGGCATCCATACTGGTAATCAGTAATTCGCCTGCACCAAAGTCTGCCATTTTTACTGCCCACTCAATCGCATCGATGCCTGTCGGTTTACGACCACCGTGAGTGAAAATTTCCCACTTATTTTCGCCAGTTTTTTTGGCATCGATTGCCACCACAATACATTGTGCGCCAAAGCGTTGCGATGCTTCCTGTACAAACTCAGGGGTAAATACTGCTGCCGAGTTAATACTGACTTTATCAGCACCCGCATTGAGCAATAAACGGATATCTTCAACTTTACGGACACCACCACCCACAGTTAAAGGAACGAAAACGCTTTCTGCCATTCGTTCAACTGTACGGTATGTGGTGTCGCGTCCATGATGGGTAGCAGTAATATCTAAAAAGGTAATTTCATCGGCGCCTTGTTCGTTGTAACGACGGGCAACTTCAACAGGGTCACCTGCGTCACGAATATCAAGGAATTGAACGCCTTTGACGACTCGACCATTATCAACATCTAAGCAAGGGATAATACGTTTTGCGAGCATAAAATTTTCCAAAAAATCGCCAATAAAGAAAGGGGTGCTACACCTTCATGGAGGGAACGGGTATTCTATCAAACTTCACAGCTATTTTTTGCAGGTTTTCCATGTCGGTTTATACCCCGTTGAGTTTAGAAGAAGTTCAAGCCTTTGCCGAACCCTATGGTTTAGCAGTGATTGACCTGATTCCAATCCAAGGCGGTATTCAAAACACCAATTATTTTTTGGTGGATCAATCACAGAAACAATATGTTTTGACGGTTTTTGAAGAGTTAGATGCTGAAGGGGCAGGTGAACTGGTGCCTGTACTGGATTGTTTGGGGCAAGCGGGTGTGCCAGTAGCAGTGCCGTTAAAGCATAGTGGTCAGGCGATTCATAGCATTGCCGATAAGCCTGCACAAATTGCACCGCGCTTGATGGGCGAGCATCCTGAAGATGCCAGTATTGTGCAAATTCAGGCGATTGCACAGGCGCAGGCAAAATTGCATTTGGCCTTGCAGGGCTTTCCGCTGGAGCGTGATTTTAATCGTAATCATCAATATTGGTCAGAGGTCGCAGTACAGCTTAAACCACAAATGAATGCGGAAGATCAGGCTTTATTGGCACAGGTTTTTCAGCAGTTTGCCCAGATTACGCAACAGCATCCAGATCGTCCTACCGGTTTTATTCATTCAGATTTATTCAGAGACAATACCTTATTTGAAGGCGACCAGTTGCAAGGCATCCTTGATTTTTATGAATTGAATCAGGATGAATGGTTATTTGATATTGCGATTAGTATCAATGACTTCTGTACCGCTTATCCGCAAGCCCATCTTGATCAAGCCAAGGCAGATGCGTTCCTCGCAGCGTATCAGCGCATTCGTACCCTGACTGAGGATGAGTTGGCTTGTTTGAATATTTTTCTGGCAATGGCGGCTTGTCGTTTCTGGAGCATGCGTTTGCAGGTTGCCCAGAAAAATGCCGAGCATGGACGTACTGGCGATGATATTTTGCAAAAAAATCCGCTGGAAATGCGCATGATGTTGCAAGACCGTCTACAACGAATCACAGCTTAGGAAAGTATCATGCGAGATCAAGGTCGATTAGTTGAATGGTTTGATGATAAAGGCTATGGCTTTATTCAGCCCAATGACCCACAAAAACAACGTGTTTTTATTCATATTAAAGACTTTGCTCGCACGGGGCCGCGTCCACTTGTTGGCTGTGCGCTGGAATATGTGGTGATTCTGGATGAGCGCGGTCGTTATCGCGCTCAGCAGGCGGTGTATTTAAAAGCCTCACAAGTGTTTGAGCATAAAGCCAAACCTGTAAAACCAACCGCCTCTAAACCTTGGTCGGCGATGCAGATTGCGATCGTGATTTATATCGTCTTTATGGTGGTCGCAAGCTTTAGCAAATTGTTGCCGCCATATACCTTGTTATTTGTTAGTTTGATGAACGTCTTGAGTTATTGGCTTTATGCACAAGACAAAGAGGCAGCCCAATTGGGCAACCGCCGTATTCCCGAACAGACCTTGCATATTGTGGACTCTTTGGGTGGATGGTGCGCAGGTTGGCTTGCTCAGCAAAAACTGAGACATAAAACACAAAAACAACCGTTTCGTAAGATTTATTTCTGTACCATAGTCTTCCATATATTGTTGATATGTTGGTTAATTTCTCCGCTCAATGTGTTTTATTAATTGAGGGAGTTTGACGCTGGAGATAAATAAAAAATGAATTATTCCGTTGATCAAGATCCAAATCGTACTTTGACTTTGGTGCTGTATGTGCTTTATATCATTGCGATTTTTTCTGGTGGTTTATTGGCGATTATTGCCTTGATTATTAACTATGTAAAACGTAGTGATGTACAGGGTTCGATTTTTGAAAGCCACTTTACTTGGCAAATCCGTACCTTCTGGTGGTATTTGGCCTGGAATATTATTGCCTTTATTCCGTTCTCGTTCCTGTTTTTAACAGGAGATAATGGTACTGCCTTTGCAGGTGTCGCTATTTCTGCAACAACATTTGCTTTTGCGGTCATTTTTGGCGCATGGGTATGGATTGTCTATCGCGCGATCCGTGGTTTGATTGCCTTAAATGACAATAAGCCGATGTACCAGTAAGTCATAAACATTCGAAGGTTGATGAGTTGGTTTTAATCAGCCTTCTTTTTTATAAAAATGATTAAGCTGTAAATTATATTTTTATCACTTTGATTGAATTGAAAAACGAAGAAAAATTTAAAAGAGGGTTTTAATGGATCATATTGTTGATCAAAAGGCATATCGCGGTCTGACCTATGTTTTATATATCTTTTATCTTATTTCAAGCTTCACGGGCGGCTTACTCGCCATCATTGCTTTAATGCTGAACTATAACAAACGTAAAGAGGTTAAAGGAACAGTGCTTGAAAGCCATTTTACTTGGCAAATCCGTACCTTTTGGTGGTGCTGCCTCTGGACTTTCTTATCCTTAGCTGTATTTGCACTGGCACTGTTTCATCAGGAGCTTGGTATTCCATTTTCTGATGATCATGTATCTTGGGGATTTTTTATTGGGTTGGCATTTTTATTTGCAACATGGGCGTGGGCGGTGTATCGGAGCCTTCATGGCTTATTTTGTTTATATGACAATAAACCGATGTATGACTGAGGTTCGCCTATGATTATTGAACATGTTTATTTGAATATTAAAGCTGAACAGAGCGACGCGTTTGAAGCGGCTTTTCATCAGGCCAAATCGATTATTTATCCGATGGATGGGCTAAATGCAGTTCAACTGATTAAGCATACCACAGGCGATGGTCGTTATATTTTAATGATCTTTTGGGACAGTATTGAGCATCACACTGAAGGATTCAGGAAGTCGGCAGCCTATCAGGAGTGGAAAGCGCTATTGCATCCCTTTTATGATCCGATGCCTACGGTCGAGTATTACCAGCCATGCATACTGCTGAAAAAGAAAGAACCACAGAATTAATTGAAAGAGAGCGACTTAGCTCTCTTTTTTCTTTTCAAAGAACTTAAATTTTAATTCGCTGACCAAAACACCCAAAACCACCAGTAAGCCACCGAATAACGCGAGCAAAGGTAAGCGTTCTCCTGCAATGCGTCCAATCACACCTGCCCAGACGGGTTCGCCTGCATAAATAATGGCAGCGCGTGCAGGATCAACCATGCGTTGTGCCCAGTTCATGACAAACTGGATTAAAGCGCTGGCGAGTCCCAATGCGACAGCAATGATGACCAGCCCCCAAGAAAAAGGTGGAATGCTATGTTCACCGACCAGTGGCATACTGGCAAAGGACAAGAGAGAGGCGACCATCAGTTGCACAACAGTGACTCGTCTCAGATTGACCTTTCCTGCAAAATAACCAATCAGGATAATCTCGAGTGCAATCACGAAGGCACAGGATAGCGTCAGCATTTGTCCGTAATTTAAATCAATGCTGGAAAAACCATTGCCTGTTAAAAATACCAAACCTGTAAATGCCAAGGCTGTACCGACCCACGTCATGAGTGAAGGTCGTTTCTGAAAAATTGCCCACATCAGGATGGGAACTAAAGGCACATATAGCGCCGTTAAAAATGCCGATTCACTACTTAAGATGGTTTGTAGACCAATGGTTTGCGTGCCATAACCAATTGCAATCATCAGACCGATGGCTGCACCTGCCAGTATTTCCTTAAAGGTTAAACCTCGCATCGACTTTATTGAGATCAGGAAAATAGCCAAAGCGGCGACTGCAAAACGGCAGCCCACAAAAAACATCGGGGTACTAAAGTTCAGTGCGTATTGCACGGCTAAAAAAGTACCGCCCCAAATCATGGTAATAAAAATCAGGGCAAATTGTGCGGCTTTAGGAGACTGGGATAAGGAGGCCAAAACAACGATCCTAAGAAAAGTGCAATATAATGCACATATTGCATTAGTTGGTCGATGTGTGCAATATATTGCGCAAGTTTTATTTTTTATCATTGTGGTTTATGAATCCATCCGATACTGTCCTGACCCATGTAGGAAAAAATATCCGCCATTTTCGGGATCAGGGCCATTTAAGCCAACAGGAACTGGCAGATCGGGCAGGGGTCAGTCGCCGTACCATTGCTGCCTTGGAAACAGGTCAGGTCAATATAAGTTTGGCGAAACTGGATGCAATTGCGGCAGTGCTGGGAATTGATTTCAAGCGTATCGTCAGTGCACCTGAACTAGGTGAATCGGAAATCGTAAATACCTTGGCTTGGCAAGGGGAGCATCCGACCAGTCATGCCACACTGTTAGCCTCAGTTCCAGCGTATACACAAGTTGAGTTGTGGACGTGGTCATTGGCTGCTGGCGAGGTTTATCATGCGGAAGCGGATCAAAAGGGCTGGCGAGAACTCATTTATGTGCTCGAAGGCGAGTTAAGTCTGGAATTTGAACAGGAAACACGAGTTGTTCAGGCAGGCGACTCTATTCTATTTGAAAGTTCGATTCGTTATTGTTATGTCAATCGGGGGACACAGCCATTAAAATTCATTCGTAATGTACTGTATTAAACAAAAGAAGTTATCTGCTCAGATAACTTCTTTTTATGCAAAATTAAAGACGGTTGTCTTCATCTAGCAATAATTGTGCTTCACGAAGGTTTAAGGTGCCTTCATAAATTGCGCGGCCTGTGATCGCACCTAAAATACCTTTTTTGCCTTTTAAGTTGCGTACATCATCAAGGTTAGTGACACCACCAGATGCAATCACGGGTAAGCCAGAATAGTCTGCCAGATTGACAGTCTGCTCAACGTTAACACCTTGCATCATGCCATCACGGGCAATATCGGTATACACAATGCTTGATACGCCTGCATCTGCAAAACGTTTCGCAAGATCAGTCGCCTTGACGTCAGTAATATTAGCCCAACCATCTGTTGCTACCATGCCATTCATGGCATCAATACCGACAATAATACGACCTGCAAAACGCTTACATGCTTCTTCTACAAACTCAGGCTCTTTAACTGCCTTAGTTCCGATAATGACAAAAGAAACACCAGCTTCTAAATAATGCTCGATGGTTTCAAGTGAACGGATACCGCCACCGATCTGGATTGGTAGTTCTGGCTGTGCACGTACAATCGCTTCAACCACAGGTTTATGAATCGGCGTGCCGGCAAAAGCACCATTTAAATCGACTAAATGTAAACGACGTGCGCCTTCATCCACCCAATGTTGTGCAGTTGCCACAGGGTCATCAGAGAAAACAGTATCGTCTTCCATACGTCCTTGTTTTAAACGGACACATTTACCATCTTTCAGGTCAATTGCTGGGATGATTAGCATACACCGCTCCTTGCGTCATCATAGAGTTTAAATTATTAGGGGCTTGTTGAACGTCCCTCTATGATTGCGACAAAGAAGGCAATTTAGCCTACAACGCAATGCATTTCTGAATGTTCAGCGAGCCCTATATTAGCAAAGTATTGATCAATCTCTAAGCCTTGTCTGTTGATCCTTCAAGTATTTTCATGATTTGTTGTTGTAATTGTGGTGTGAATCGGTGTTGCTGGTAAAGCTGTTCAAATACCAGCAGTGCTGCATAAGCGTCAGCTGCGGCATAACTGATTTGTTGAGGACTAAGACGTTTCACTGCCCAATTTGAGGTACTGATCTTTTTACTTTTGGCAAAATAACGCTGGAATAGTAGGGCGATCGCGGTTTGTACACCGACTTGGCTGCGATAACCAAAACTTGCAAAGCTTTTGGAAAGTTCAATCAATGACGTGGGCTGGATATCTTTGCCGCGAAAAATATGTGCATCATTTTTAAGTCCAAAACCGACTTTGAGTTGCTGTTCATTTTCCAAAATGGGTTTTAAAAATGACAAAATTTCGGCACTGACTTGGAAAAGATAAACGCTATCGTAAGTTGCAAGCTGGATGACATGAGGCCCTGTCGATTTTTCTCCAACTTTAAAGGTCGGTTTCGATTCACTGTCAAAACCGAAGACTTGGATGGAGCTGAGTTGATCTTGCAGGGCCAAGCATTGTTCAAGCGTTTGAATGACAATAATCTTTTCTGAAGCAAGGTTTTCAAAGGCAGGTAAGGCACGTATTTGTTCTTTGCTTAAAGGTGCTACAGCGTGTTGAGGTGTGTCCATCTGCATTCAAAACTCAAGTCATTTCGCTGAGCTTAAAGGGTTTTATTGAAATAAAAAAGCCAAGTCGATACTTGGCTTAGCAAACATGAGGTATTTATTTAGCTTGATTTATCTGTTGCTCAATCTGAGCTTGCTGGCTTCTTTGTACGTAGTCTTGATAAGCAGGAATAGCAATTGCTGCCAAAATACCAAAAATAAATGCAAGAGGGATGATAATGATATAAATCCAGCCTAAGACCTTTTCCCAATCGGAAGTTATTCGTGCCAAACCAAAGTTATTTTCGCCTTCTGTTCCTTTAGCACAAAATAGATAAATCATAAGAAATAAATTTGCTATAGGCACAAGCATCAGCAGGGATAACCAGCCACTTTGATTTCGATCATGTAAACGACGGATCGTAAATACAAAAGATAGATAGATAAACCCAATATATATAATTCCTAATACGATGATAAAGAAAATTGAAAAGTTTGGTTCTTGAGAACTACTTTCTGTAAATAGACCAGTGGAGAGGGCTAGTACGAAGAAAATAATAAAGAAAATGATACTACTTAAAAATGTCCAAGCTGCATAGGAAAGTCGACCAAAGCGACCTTTAGCACTTAGAGGGTGATCCACGGTTTGGGTTGATGAGTTCATTGTTATTCCTATTTAAGTGTTTTTATGGGATTGTAAAACTTAAAAAATGTATTATGCATTAGAATATTAAAGAAATTTTTTAAATTAATGCTTAAATTATTTTATATATAACAGACCAAGTCATAACAAAGGACTTGATCTGTATGAGTGAAGCTTAAATCTTCCATTCCACAAAGTTTTTTAACAACTGTAAACCAGCGGTATGACTTTTCTCTGGGTGGAATTGTGTTGCGAACAAATTGTCTTTATGAATCGCTGTACAGAAGTTTAGGCCATAATCACAGGTTGCTGCCGTGACTGCTGCATCTTTTGGCTCAACATAATAACTATGCACAAAGTAGAAACGCGCATCTTGTTCAATGTTGTTCCACATTGGATGCTCTGGATCAAGCTGATGTACCTGATTCCAGCCCATGTGTGGCACTTTTAAATTCGGAATTTCAGGGAAATGTTTAACCACACCATCGAAAATGCCGAGCGCATCAACACCACCATTTTCTTCCGAGCTTTGTAGCAGCGCTTGCATACCTACACAAATTGCCAGAACAGGTTTATTGAAGGCTGCTTGACGCACCACCTCATCAATCCCTGCTTCACGCATACCTTGCATGCAGTCACGCATTGCACCTACACCCGGAAATACAATCTTATCAGCTTTGGCAATCAGTTTAGGATCGTTGGTCACGTCCACTGTTGCACCGACATGCTCTAGCGCTTTTGCCGCAGAGTGCAGGTTGCCCATGCCATAATCAAGTAAAGCAATACGTGTCATTACAAGCTACCTTTGGTTGAAGCAATGGTATTTTCAGCACGTGGATCAACCTCACAGGCCATACGTAATGCACGCGCCAACGCTTTAAATACACTTTCAATCTGGTGGTGGCTATTTTTGCCTTTCAGGTTATCAATATGCAGCGTCATCAGTGCATGATTGACAAAGCCTTGGAAAAATTCCGAGAATAAATCGACATCAAAGCTACCAATGCGCGCACGGGTAAATGGAATATCCATAAATAAGCCAGGGCGACCAGATAGATCCACGACCACACGAGATAGTGCTTCGTCTAAAGGTGCATAAAAATGCCCATAACGTCGTAAGCCTTTTTTATCACCTAAAGCTTGGGCAAAGGCTTGTCCCAGTGTGATTCCGCAGTCTTCAACGGTATGATGGTCATCGATTTCCAGATCACCATCGCAATGAATGTCGATATCAAATAGACCATGACGCTTGATTTGATCAATCATATGGTCTAAAAATGGAACTCCAGTGTTGAGTGTGCCTTGACCAGTACCATCGAGATTGAGACGAACTCGAATTTTTGTTTCGTTGGTATTTCTTACCACTTCACTGATACGTTGCGTCATGGACACGTTCCTCAAAAAACGTCAAAAATGATTGAATTAAAAACCAATAGTTTCGCTGTGACGAAAAAGTGACAGCATCATAGTTTGCTCAGGAGGGTTAATCAATGCCTATTACCGTACATGCTTACAGTTCTCTGGAAGATTCAGGAATTCGTACTCAGCTAGAGCGACTTTACGATACCAGCCCAGAGTTTGGTGACGGGCAAGATGCAATGGAACAACTTGAACAAAATCTACAGCAATATACCACAGTTTACACTGCTGAATTTAACACCAAAATTATAGGTGCAATTTGGGCGACAGGACAAGGTGAAAGCCGTGTTCTGGAATATATTGTGGTACATCCAGCCAATCGCGGCCGTGGTGTTGCAGAACGTCTGGTTGAAGAGGTTTGCCGCATGGAAGAAGCGCAGGGCGTGCAACAGTTTGAACCAGGTTGTGGGGCGATCCATCGTTGCCTGTCGCATCTCGGTAAAATCTAAAAAGCTGCCTTAAAATTATGCTTTGTAGCAAAATTAAGCGCTTAAACGAAAAATCCACAAATTTGCTTGACGGGCTTAGACAAACATTGTTTAATACGCCCACTTTGGCGTGATAGCTCAGTAGGTAGAGCAACGGATTGAAAATCCGTGTGTCCCCAGTTCGATCCTGGGTCTCGCCACCATAAATTTGTATTTTCAATCCCTGATCCCATCAGGGATTTTTTTTATCTCAAAAAATGATTGCGTGAAAAATGGGCAATCAAATCAAAAGCTCATGATAATTATTGACTATTGGGCCGAGATACGGCTTAATACACCCCATTGGCGTGATAGCTCAGTAGGTAGAGCAACGGATTGAAAATCCGTGTGTCCCCAGTTCGATCCTGGGTCTCGCCACCATATTCAAAAAGCCTCAAACGAAAGTTTGAGGCTTTTTTTATTGCTTCAATATTTTGCTATATTGAGGTCAAGTAGAAGAATTGAAGAATAACATCGCATGAAAGATCTGTTTTCGGCGCAAAGTGAACTTTATCAACAGGCGCGACCAACTTATCCACAATCGCTCATAGATAGCTTAATTAAGCAGCTCGAAGGTTTTGACTGCGCATGGGACTGTGGTGCAGGTTCAGGACAATTAACGCGGCTGATTGCGCCGTATTTTCAACAGGTAATCGCAACTGATTTAAGCCAGAACCAGCTCGATCAGGCGCCGGCTTTGAGTAATGTCAGCTATTTACAGCAAGCTGCGGAGCAGTGCACTTTTCCAGATCATCATTTTGACTTGATTACCGTTGCGCAGGCGATTCACTGGTTTGACTTTGAAAAATTCTATGCACAAGTGAAACGAACGCTCAAACCAGAAGGCGTGATTGCAGTGATTGGTTATGGCTTGTTAGCGCTTGATGACGCGGTTTTGAATGATCGGATACAGCAACTTTATCATCAGACTTTAAACGGCTTCTGGGATGCAGAGCGGCGCTATATAGATGAGCATTATCAAACGATTCCATTTCCTTTTGAGGAAATTCCAATGCCGCAGTTTCAGATTGAACTACGCTGGACAGGACAGCAGCTGTGGGATTATCTCAATACTTGGTCTGCGATAAAACATTATCAAGATCAAATGCGAGTCAGTGCTTTAGCAGATTTACAGGATATTCTGCTGATCCAGCAGTCGATGCAGGTCACTTTTCCTATTCTGCTGAGAGTGGGGCGGCAAAGCATTTAAAAGACTGATAATAAAAAAGCATGCCGAAGCATGCTTTTTGATGAAGAACCAAGGAGATATTAAGCTGATTTAGCAATATCTACAGGTGCTAACATATGACCTGTCTTTTCAAAGTTGGCATGCCAAGACAATGCCTCACGCAGAATATGTGGCGTATGGCCGCCACGTTCGCAAGCACGGTCAAAGTAATCGTTGAGTGCACCTTGGTAAAGTGGGTGTACACAGTTGTCGATAATCACACGCGCACGTTCACGTGGTGCCAAGCCGCGTAAATCAGCAAGACCGACTTCGGTAACCAGAATATCAACGTCATGTTCATTATGGTCGACATGGCTGACCATCGGCACGATCGATGAAATATCGCCGCCTTTGGCAATGGATTTGGTTACGAAGATCGCAAGGTGAGCATTACGGGCAAAGTCACCTGAACCGCCGATACCATTCATCATTTTGGTACCGCAGACATGCGTTGAGTTCACGTTACCGTAAATATCAAACTCAAGCGCAGTATTAATCCCGATAATCCCTAAGCGACGTACGATTTCAGGATGGTTGGAAATTTCTTGTGGACGTAACACCAGCTTGTCTTTGTATTTTTCAAGATTGCCAAAAACACGTTCGCCACATTGTGCTGATAAAGTAATTGAGCTGCCTGAAGCGAACTTCATTTTGCCTGCATCAATCAATTCAAAGGTACAGTCTTGTAGTACTTCTGAATACATTACTAGATCTTCAAAGTTTGAATCTTTAAGACCGGTTAAAACGGCATTGGCAATTGAACCAATCCCTGCCTGTAATGGACCTAAGTTTTTCGCTAAACGGCCTTCAGCCACTTCTTTTTCAAAGAATTTAATTAAGTGATTGGCAATACCTTGAGTTTCAGCATCGGGCGGCGTCACAGTTGATGGAGAATCCGCCGTATCATTCAATACGATACCGACGATTTTCGCTGGATCGATTGGAATTGCAGTTGAGCCAATACGGTCATCCACTTTCGTTAATGGCAGTGGGGTACGTGTTGGACGGTAAGTCGGGATATAAATATCGTGCAGACCTTCGAAGTTTTCACTGAGAGATGTATTGATTTCAACAATCACTTTTTCTGCAAAAATCGCAAAGCTCGCAGAGTTCCCTACAGAAGTGGTTGGGACAATATGACCTTCTTCGGTAATCGCAACCGCTTCAATCACCGCTACATCTGGACGTTTCAATTGCTGGTTACGCATTTGCTCAACGGTTTCAGATAAATGCTGGTCAATAAACATCACTTCGCCGTTGTTGATGGCACGACGTAAAGTATTGTCGACCTGAAATGGCATACGACGAGCAAGTACACCTGCTTCCGTCAATTGCTTGTCTAAGTCATTGCCGAGGCTGGCACCAGTAATTAACGTGATTTTTAACGGATTTTTCTTGGCTTGTTCAACCAGTGCCTGAGGAACAGCTTTTGCCTCACCTGCACGGGTAAAACCGCTCATACCTACCGTCATATCATTTTTAATAAAGCTGGCAGCCTGTTCTGCACTCATCACTTTGTCGTGTAGAGCTGCAAGGCGAATACGACTTAAAGACATCATCCATTCTCAATTTTGCTTTTCATTGGGTATGGATTTTAGCGCTAAAACATGAAAAGTGAATTGAAATAAGGCTAAGGTCTAATACAGCTGCATACGCTTTATGCACTTATGTTTCAGTCTGATTTTTAGATACGAGATAGCTGATTGAATTTAGAAGAAAAAAGATAAATGTGAGTTGAATAAATCAAGTTGTAACAAGTGGGTTGAATGGATAGAAAGTCGCCGATTTTATGGTGATTAAATAGGCGACTTTAGTCTAAATCAACAGAATTTATGCGATTGATTCAGCATTTTGGTTTAGAAATGGCCTGTAAGGGTCTGCTTGATCTTATCAATGGCATTATTCGGTGATTCGGTTGCTGGTGCAGCCGTTGGAATAGGGAGAGAAATCACCACTTCCAAGCCACCTTGTTCACGATTACGAATATTGATCTGGCCTTGATGAATGTCGACAATACGTTTCACAATTGCCAGTCCAAGTCCGCTACCTTGAATGGTGCGCGCGGAATTACCGCGTACAAAAGGCTGCATCAGTTCTTCGACCTGATCAGGTGGAATACCTTCACCATGATCGGCGACGGTAATCAGGATATGATCATCGACATGACTGGCAGACAGTTCAATCGGTTCTGCACCATAGCGTTTGGCATTATTGATCAGATTGGCAATCAGTCGTTTCAGCGACAAACTACGGGCAGCAATGATCGGAAGTTCTTGTGCTTCAAAACGAATATCTAGTGGTTTGAATTGCACCACTAGTTCTTGCAACAGGCTATTCAGATTGGTCTCTGTGAGTTCTTCATCGGAACCATCACGCATATAGGAAATGAACTGATTCAGAATCGCGTCCATATCATCCACGTCGTAGATCAGACCTTCACGGAAAAATTCATCAGGTAGCATTTCAGCGGTTAAGCGAATACGTGTTAATGGTGTGCGTAAATCGTGCGAAATACCCGCCAGCATAATTTGACGATCACGCTCGGTTTGCTCCAGCGTATACACCATATGGTTAAAGGCTTGATTGACCTGACGGATTTCGAGTGGGCCATGATTGGTATCGAGGTAGGGGGCTTTCCCTGTTTTACTATAATTATTCGCGGTATTTTGCAATCGACGTAAAGGTCGATTCATTTGGCGAACCAGAATTAAAATAATGATAGAGGATACAATCGGGACACCAAATAACCAGCCAGCAATCAGCTCAACACTATAGTTGGTATAGGTTTTTAAAGGCTCTCTGACCCAGTTACCATTCATTTCAGGCGTTTGAATCCAGATCCGTGGAATGGGTTTAAATTTAAAATAAACGGTAACGTCTTTAACGCCGAGCTCTTTCGCCAGTTTTTCTTCAATCTGGTTGGTAAACAGTTCCGCTAGGAATTTATCTTCAACCTTTGGGAATTCTTTAGGATCGGTTACATATTCAATGCCGATACGATTTTTTAACCATGTATCGACATCCACTTCGCTATCACGATGCAAAATACGGATATCTGGATTGTTGACCAGTTCCAGCTCAATCGCAAGATAGCGGGCATGTTGCTGTAATTCAGGAAGATAAAGCGTGCGCCAAAAGAACCACAAGGACATAAACAGGCTAAAAAACACCATGAACAAGACCAGAATGGTGGTGCGCATGGCAGCAGAACGCGGTTTAATTTTATCTAAAAAACGTTCCCATTTCGTTCGGGGCCTTTCGGAATAAGCCGCGAACTCGGTAAATTCTTGTGGATCAATTGGTTCAAGTTTCAACGTTTAATTTCCTGAACTTACTCTGCGCCATCTGGAACAAAAACGTAACCAACACCCCAAACGGTCTGGATGTAACGTGCGCGGGCAGGGTTATCTTCAATTAAACGACGTAAACGCGAAACTTGGACATCGATTGAACGCTCCATTGCACCCCATTCACGACCACGCGCCAGATTCATCAATTTATCGCGTGTTAACGGCTCACGAGGGTGCTGAACCAGCGCTTTCAATACCGCAAACTCACCTGTAGTCAAAGTCACTACCTGACCTTCACGGGTCAAGGTACGTGTAGACAAGTCGAGTGACCACGGGCCAAAGCTGACCACTTCAACTTGCTGACTTGGTGCACCAGGCACTTCACGGACTTGGCGACGTAATACCGCACGGATACGGGCAAGTAATTCATTTGGGTTAAACGGTTTTGGCAGGTAATCGTCTGCACCCGCTTCAAGACCTGCAATACGGTCAGAATCGCTACCGCGTGCAGTGAGCATGATAATTGGCGTGTCAATATTAGACTGACGTAAGCGACGACAAATACTTAAACCATCTTCTACAGGGAGCATAAAATCAAGCACGATTAGAGAGAATAGTTCACGTTGTAGTAAACGATCCATTTGTGTCGCATCATGAGCAGTTTTTACGACGAAACCTTTATCTTCAAGGAAACGTTGTAAAAGCGTACGCAAGCGCACATCGTCATCAACCACTAAAATGCGTTCGACCCGGTCTGTCTCATGGTGTACGGTTTCCGTCGATTCAGCAGGTACAACTAAACTCATGATTGTGCTCCTTTATCGTTTATTGTCATCGTCTTTATGCAATGCGAGTGTGAAATATCTATAGACCTTCGAGTATACGATTCATTGCACAGTTTTGGCTATGTTATAAAGCAACAAATATTGCCAATAAAATCAAGAGATAGATACCAAATATATACAGGCAAAATCATGACAATCAACCTATTTTTCAATATTTAGGCAGAAAAAACAGCTTGTTTTGGAAACATTCGGTGATTTGCATAAAAGATAAGGGGGCTGATTTTGTTAAAAACCCTGTGCATAATGACGAAATAAAGCGCTATGTTTAAAATTTATACACAGCGAAAACACAATATTCAAAAAAACAATGGTGGATTTTATAGCCATGAACTTTATAATCATTGCTTTTAGACTTAACCCTTGTGGAATCAATCACGATGACTGACTTAGTTCAGCAGTTGGCAAATGAACTTGCCGTACGTCCAAACCAAGTAGAAGCTGCTATTCGTTTAATTGATGAAGGTGCTAGCGTTCCTTTTATTGCACGTTACCGTAAAGAAGTCACGCAAGGCTTAGACGATACGCAATTACGTCAACTCGATACACGTTTAACTTATTTACGTGATTTATACGAGCGTCGTGAGAAGGTAATTCAATCTTTACAAGAACAAGATAAATTAAGCGATGATTTATTAGCACGTGTAAATGCGGCTGAAACGAAAAATGCATTAGAAGAAATTTATGCACCTTATCGTCCAAAACGCACCAGCAAATCATTTAAAGCAAAAGAAGCTGGTTTAGGGCCAATTGCTGAAAAAATTCTTGCAGATCAAATTGATCCTGCTGAAGCTTTGGCTGGTTTTAGTCATGAAGACTATCCAGATACTGAAAGTCAGCTAGATGCAATCCAGCATATCCTGATTGATGACTGGGCACAAAATATTGCCTTAACCACTGAATTAAAACAAACTTTTGCTAAAACTGCAGTATTGAAAAGTGCAGTCGCTTCTGATGAGAAAAAAGAAGTGGGCAAGAAATTCCGTGATTATTTTGAATTTTCAGAAAATCTCAATAAAGTGCCTTCACATCGTTTATTGGCGATGTTACGTGGCCGTCAGGAAAATGTACTTGGCTTGAAAGTGGATGGTGAAGATGATGCACCATTGGCACGTATCGAGACAGAATATAATCTTGAGCAGCTTCAACCACAAAGCCGTCAGGAGTATTTAAAGCAAACCGCTAAATTATTCTGGTTGGGTAAAATCCGTCCGCAAATTGAACATTCATTATTAACAGATAAGCGTTTAGCTGCTGAAGCTGAAGCGATGGATGTCTTTGCTGAAAACTTACGTCATTTATTACTTTCTGCACCTGCAGGTAGCCGCACGACTTTAGGTGTGGATCCTGGTATCCGTACGGGCGTGAAACTTGCTGTCGTGAGTGATGCAGGGGATGTACTGGCGCATAGTACTATTTACCCATTTGCACCAAAAGAAGATAAAGAAGGTTCGCTTGCAGAACTTGCGCGTTTATGCCGAGAGTTCCACGTGGAACTTATTGCAATTGGCAACGGAACTGCAAGTCGTGAAACTGAAGCATTGGTTGCAGAAATGATGGCGGCCAATGCTGATTTGAAATTGACGCGTATCACCGTAAGTGAAGCGGGTGCATCAGTTTATTCTGCAAGTGAGCTGGCTTCACAAGAGCTTCCAGAACTTGATGTGTCGATTCGTGGTGCAGTTTCAATTGCACGCCGTTTGCAAGATCCGTTGGCTGAACTCGTTAAAATTGATCCAAAATCAATTGGTGTAGGTCAATATCAACATGACGTGAATCAGACTGGTTTGGCAAAAACACTGGATGCAGTGGTTGAAGACTGTGTGAATGCTGTTGGTGTAGATGTTAATACCGCTTCTCCTGCAATTCTTGCTTATATTGCAGGTTTGAATAAGTCGATTGCTCAGCAAATCGTGGAATACCGTAAAGAAAACGGTCGCTTTGATAACCGTCAGGCATTGAAAAAAGTACCACGTTTAGGCGAACGTACTTTTGAACAATCAGCAGGTTTCTTACGTGTTCAGAATGGTTCAGAGCCATTGGATGCATCTGCTGTTCACCCTGAAAGTTATGGCTTGGTGGAAAAAATTGTTGCGGCAAAAGCAACTACGGTAAAAGACATTATTGGCAACACTGAAATCATTCGCCAAGTGAAGGCAGATGAGTTTGTTGATGACAAATTTGGTTTACCGACTATTCAGGACGTTTTAGCTGAATTGGAAAAACCAGGCCGTGACCCACGTCCAGAGTTCCGTACTGCGAAGTTCCGTGAAGACATTACTGAGGTTGCTCAACTGACTGAAGGCATGCAGCTTGAAGGTGTGGTAACCAATGTGACCAACTTCGGTGCTTTCGTTGATGTGGGTGTACACCAAGATGGTTTAGTCCATATCTCTGAACTTGCTAATGAATTTGTATCTGATCCACATAAAGTAGTGAAACCAGGTCAAATCGTACAAGTACGTGTGATGCAGGTTGACGTGGAACGTAATCGTGTCAACTTAAGTATGCGTGCAGAAGGTTCTGCTCCAGCGAAAGCAGCGCGCCCGCAACGTGCTCCGCAAGAGCGTACTGAGCGTAAGTCGCAGGGTCAACGTCCACCACGCAAAGAAGGTGACTTTAAGCGCCCACAACATAACAAGCCGAAATCTGATAAACCTCAAGAGCAAAAAATTGGTGGTTTAGGTGCGTTGTTATTACAAGCTGGGATTAAAGGTTCTAAGTAAATTTATAATTCCTAAAAAAACCTCCTTCGGGAGGTTTTTTTATTGCTGTGATTCATTTAATGCACTGTAGATTTAAAGTCTGTTGAAATCCAAGATGAGGCGAATCTTAAGATCAACAAAAATAGGTTTAAATCGATAAATAAATATACAACGTTATAACGTAACCAAACTTTAAACCTTGCACTTTGTCGGACAATATCATGCAAGCCTTAAAGTAGGGAAAACACTTTCAGGCAGTAAAAATTAATTATTTTTTATTATAAATGGTTGCCTCATGACAAGTTTAACACTGAAAAATAGATTCCATTTAAATGACCTCCTCTCCGGCGTTGTCGTTTTTCTCGTGGCCTTGCCATTATGTCTAGGTATTGCTTTAGCCTCTGGAGCGCCCATTATTTCAGGCATCATTGCTGGAATTGTTGGCGGCATTATCGTCGGACTGCTGAGTGGCTCTCACATCAGCGTTTCAGGTCCGGCAGCAGGACTGACTGCGGTCATTCTTGTACAACTGGATCAATTAGGCGGCAATTATGCCGCTTTTTTATTATGTATCGTCTTTGCCGGAGTTTTACAGATTTTATTTGGGCTGTTTAAATTGGGCTTTTTTGCAAATTTTATTCCCAATAATGTGATTTTGGGATTACTGGCTGCGATTGGCGCAATTCTGATAGTGACTCAATTGCCTTATTTATTCGGTTTATCCAACTTTTCTTGGGATATGTTATGGACCAGTACACCGAGTGCCTTGGTTCAGCATTTTGATCTGGGCGCTGCCTTAATAGGTCTGCTGAGCTTATTTCTGATTCTGGCTTGGGATAGTAGTCCATTGAAAAAACTGGCCCTACCATCTGCCTTGATTGCCGTTGTACTGGCTGCGGGTTTAAATTTTATTTTAATTTATATTGGTTCGCCGTGGGCGGTGCAAACCGATAACCTGATCCAATTGCCTAATATCTTAGAGGCGCCTCAAGAGGTGCTGGTTTTCCCTGACTTTGCTTATCTGGCCGAGCCATTGATTTACACTGGTGCGGTCACTTTGGCCATCGTAGCTTCATTAGAAACATTATTGAATCTGGAAGCGGCAGATAAACTGGATTCACAAAAAAGATCATCTCCACCCAATCGTGAGTTGTGGGCACAGGGGGCGGGTAATATTGTGTCGGGTTTGATTGGTGGAATGCCAGTGACATCGGTAATTGTACGCAGTTCGGTCAATGCCAATACAGGCGCACGCAGTAAATGTTCTACCATCATTCATGGGGTACTTTTGTTATTGGCGGTCTTGTTCTTTGTGCCATTGATGAATATGATTCCGCTATCTGCACTAGCCGCTATTTTGATTTTGACGGGTTTTAAACTCACTCATCCCAAACTATTCAAACAGTTGTATCAGAAAGGCTGGAAACAGTTCTTACCTTTTATCATTACGCTGGTTGCAATTTTACTGACAGATTTATTGACTGGCATCGTAATCGGTTTACTGACCAGTAGCGGCTTCATTCTCTATGGTAATTTTAATAAGGGCGTACGGGTCTATAAAGAAAAGCATTTGCACGGCATCGTGACCCGTATTGAACTGCCTTCACAAGTGACCTTTCTAAACCGTTCGGCATTGATCTCAGCCTTGGAACATGTGCATAAACATCAACAGTTAATTATTGATGCAACCCAGTGTGATTCGATTGATCCTGATATTTATCAAGTGATTCAGGACTATCAGAATGAAACTGCCAGTAAACGTCAGATCGATCTCAAGCTCATTGGATTTAAGCAACATTATCAGGATGTCGATGAAGCAGCACTGGATATTTATATCAGTACCCGAGAACTGCAACGTAAATTAAGCCCGCAAGAAGTCATTACATTACTCAAAGAGGGAAATGAACGTTTTGTGAAAAATGAACGTCTGCAACGGGATATTTATCGCCAGATCCGAGTGACTGCGGATGAAGGACAGCACCCGATTGCAGCGGTACTGGGCTGTATGGACTCGCGGGCCCCGACCGAGATGATTTTCGACGTCGGGATTGGCGATTTATTTAGTTTAAGAATTGCTGGGAATATTGCTGGGCAAAAAGTACTGGGTTCGCTTGAGTTTGCCTGTCAGGCCAAAGGTTCCAAGGTGATTCTGGTTTTGGGTCATACCGATTGTGGTGCTGTCACCAGTGCTTGCCAATTACGTTTGCAGCATAAACAGGTTGCCGATGTCCCAGAGATGCCACATATTCAGTATGTACTGGGACCGCTGATGCATTCGGTCGACAGTGTCTATGACATCATGCAGCCGCGTGATTTGAGTAAGGCCTTTATCAATCAGGTGACGGCGATGAATGTCCACTACAATATTCAATATATCATTACCCATAGTCCAGTATTGAGAGAGATGCTAGAGCGAGGTGAAATTGCAATTGTCGGGGCAATTTATGATGTTAAAACAGGACATGTCGAGTTTCTGGATAGTTGATCTTTAAAGCCAAAAAAAGCGTCTGTTCTGAGGCGCTTTTTTTATTTGCGCTGTGATAGATCTATTTTTTGTCTCTTGAATTGGAATTCTATCGAGTGAAAAGGAGAATAAAGTCTTACGCAATTTTGTCTTAGGCGTAGAATAGCCCGAATAAACAGCAATTTTATTCTATAAATTTCATTCAATCGCGCTAACCTGACATGATGCAAAAAATTCAAAGGAGGTCGTGATGTCGCGTAGACCTCGGGAACAAGTTGATTACTTACACCTAGAAGAACTGGGTGGGCTGGAAATGCTGAAAGCAAGTTACTATCAGCAGGAGTTTTCACGACATGTTCATGAAGGATTTTGTATTGGTGTGATTGAAGAGGGTGCACAACGCTTTTATCGTACAGGCGGCAATCATGTGGCACCACAGGGCGATATTATTCTGGTCAATGCCGATGAAGTCCATACAGGATCTTCGGCTGTAGACACGGGTTGGCGTTATCGGGCGATTTATCCGACGCCTGAAGTGTTTAATGAACTTACTCGAGATTTGACCACTGTTCATGGCACTGCGCCGTGGTTTCGTGAAGCGGTCCTGCATGATGAAGGTTTGGCTCAACAATTCCGTTTATTATTTGATTTACTCGAACAGCCAAATAATACCTTATTAAAACAGACCTTATTCTTGTCTACGATTGCATGGCTGGTGTCCAAATACAGCCAGGTCAAACCGCATGTGACCGACTTGAGCAATGCCAAGCAACGAATCCTCAATATTAAAGAACTGATGGCAAGTATGCCTGAGCAAGAGTTTTCTTTGGCTGAGCTGGCAGAAATGGCCAACCTGAGCCAGTGGCATTTTTTGAGACAATTTAAAAAGCATGTTGGATTATCACCGCATGCATGGTTGGTACAGGCGCGTTTGCAGAAATCGCAAAGATTGTTAAGACAAGGACTGAATTTATCTGAAGTATCACAGCAATGTGGTTTCTCGGATCAAAGTCATTTTAGTCGTCATTTCCGTCAGACCTTTGGTATTACCCCCGGCGGTTATATTGCTTATCTCAAATAAAACAGCAATTTTATACAATTCTCCTGAATCAAATTTTGGCATAGTCATACTGTCTTTGATCAACGATTGTGATTTTGATGTTAACTGACAGCGTAACTGATGACACACCCATGACCGTAACGCGGGCATTTTTTAATGGCGTCGTCAAAATATTACCGTTGTGTTTTGCCGTGTTACCGTGGGGTTTACTTGCAGGTTCTATGGCAATTCAGGCTGGGCTAACCACCTTACAGGCGGTGGGGATGTCGGCGCTGGTCTTTGCAGGTGCAGCGCAATTAATGACTTTAGGTTTGGTGATGGCAGGGACACCTGCTTTAACGATCATCATCTCTGTCTTTTTAATCACGACCCAGCATTATCTATATGCACTCTATCTCCGTGAAGATATTTCCAGACAGCCTTTAAAGCATCGTCTCATGTTGGGCTTTTTACTGACCGATGAACTCTTTGCAGTCAGCATTAAAAAACAGCAGCACTATATTTATTACTTGCTGGGTGCAGGCAGTTGCTTTTATCTATGCTGGGTATTGTTCAGCCTGTGTGGTGTATTGCTGGCAGCTTCGGTGCCCAATCTGGATCAATATCATTTAGATTTTTCTATTGTTGCTACCTTTATTGCCATCGTGATTCCATTTATTAAGAACCTGAATACGCTGGTCGGTGTGTTGGTATCCGTGATTCTGACCGTCATTTTCTTGAGTTTGGGAATTAAAAGTGCAGCGATCTTGGCTGGTGTGATTGGCATGTTGACCGCAACTTGCTTACAGAATCTTCGGGAGCGTGCGGCATGAGTTGGTTTCTTCTGATTATTCTGGCAATCGTCGTATTCATGAATCGTTATATTCTGCTGGAACCGAATATTCCATTACGTTTACCGAAATGGTTCCAACAGTCTTTACAGTATTCTGCGCCGTGTTTATTGACCGCGATTGCAACGCCGATTGTGTTTATGGATGAGCATGGCGCTTTTCGTAGCACCTTACTCAATCCCTATTTTCTGGCGACGCTGCTTACCATTGTAATTGCCTACAAGGTGAAGCATACCTTACTGACAATTATCTTGAGTCTGGCCTGTTTTTACGGGTTGGTATTTTGGTTGCATTAAACGCTTGGGCTGTTAAATAAAGTGCCCAAGCATTTCATTTCTGGAGTTAGCGAGTGGTATAACCGCCATTTGCGAAAATGGTTTGGCCTGTAATCCACCAGCCATCTGTCACCAGAAAGCGAACCAGAGGTTCAATATCTTCAATTTGGGTCAGGCCTCCTAAGGCTGATGCAGACTTATGATAAGCCACGGCTTCTGGTGCTTCCTGACCATAGAAAAATGGCGTATCCATTGGGCCAGGTGCAACCGCAGTCACCGAAATGCCACGCTCGCCAAACTCTTTCGATGCAGCTCGGGTGTAGTGTTCTACTGGTGCTTTTAAGCCTTCATAAGTTGAATAAAGGCCAGTATAGGCAGCAAGTAAACTGGTCACAATGGTACAGATTTTTCCGTGCGGATTGAGATGACGACCTGCGGATTGAATGAAGAAATAAGCAATTTTATTGTTAATATCGTTCATCCCGTCAAACTCTTGTTCCGTGGTGTCCAGATATGCTTTTTTCAGGACACGCCCAACGGTATTGATGGCAATATCAACGCCACCAAATTCTGCTTTGGCTTTAACAAAGAGTGCTTCAATATTCTGGATATCGGATAAATCTGCTTGCACCAAAATTGCTTTTGCCCCGAACGCTTGCACGGCCTTTAAAGTTTCTTCTGCATCCGCTTGCGTTGCTGCGCTATTATAATGAATGAGTAAGTTTGCACCTTGTTCAGCAAATTTACGTGAAATTAAGCCACCTAAGTTTTTGGCACCGCCTGTAATCAATACAGTTTTTCCTTTTAGAGCATGTTGTGACATTGATTTATCCTCGTCTTGTTTTGTATGAAAATCATGCTAATTGAATTTTTTTGTTTGAAATAGTTGTTAGGATTGAACTGATTGTGCAACAAAGTTGAATAATAAAATGGATAAGATTGACCGCTTAAAAATCTTTTGTTTAGTGGCAGAGAAGCAATCTTTTGCACAAGCTGCATTGCAACTGGGGTTGCCACGTTCTAATGTGACCTACGCAATACAAGCGCTTGAAAAAGAATATGAAGTGCTATTGTTCTATCGAACTACACGTAAAGTGTCTTTAACGCATGAGGGGAGTCTATTTTATGAGGAGGCGATGCGTCTGGTGACGCAATTAAAAGAGCTCAATCGGTTTAAAACCCATGTGCGTAGTGCAGAAGGCAAGATCAGTATTGGCTTACCCAAACGATTGGCGACACAGGTATTGATTCCTCACTTACTACATTTTTATCAGCGTTATCCCAAAGTCAAAGTGTTGGTCAATGGCAGTGATGATTTTTCCAATCTGATTGAGCAGCAACTCGATTGTGTGGTGCGGGTTGGGCAGGTGCAGGATGAATATCTACTGATTCGACCCATCACACAGACCCACATCTGGACGCTAGCAGCACCGAATTATCTATCCGAATTTGGTGAGCCGAAGAACTTTGAGGAACTCCAGCAGCATTACGCTGTGGACTATCATGTGGCGAAACATTATCGGGAATGGAGTGAATTGGTATTTCGGGATCAGCGAATAAAAATGCCGTATCGTTTATTGATTGAAAATACCGAAGCCTATATTCAGGCAGGCTTAGCAGGGATTGGTATTATCCAGATTCCTGAATTTGATGCAGCACCATATGTACAACAAGGACGATTACAGCGCTTATTTATCGAAGTCCCAAGTTTGCAATTACCAGTGAATATTTTGTTGACGGACCGTCAGTATCGCCCTAAATATTTTCAGGATTTTATTGAATGGTTGGATGAATTATTAAAAAGTCAGCTTTAGGTAATCATCTCAACTTTTATCTGAATAAAGTTAAAATGTTCAGACAATAAAAAAGCATACCGAAGTATGCTTTTTATTTTGGCAAGAATTAATAAAGGCCCAGCAAGAAACCAACACCTAAGGTGAAGAAGCTAAATAGCCAGATCCAACCAAACGAGTAGCGTAAGTGACGTCCCATATCTGTACCTGCAAGACCCATCGCAAGCCATGTTGCTGGTGAGAATGGGCTGACAAATGTTCCTGCGTTATTACCAATCGCCATGGCATAAACCACTGAATCAGCGCTTACACCAGCTGTTGCAGTCACTTCCTGAACAATTGGCAAGAGGGCAAAGTAGTAAGCATCGGTGCTGGTAAACAGATCCATTGGAACACCCAATATGCCGACTAAAATATGCAGGCTACCGACCCAAGTCGTTGGTAAAATATGAATCAGATCCAGTGCGATAGACTTTAACATGCCTGATTCTGAGAGAATTCCCAAGAAAGCGCCCGCAGCAAAAATGATTGCAACCATGCTTAATGCCTGAGGTGCATGACGGCTAATCACCGCCATTTGTTCTCTTGGTTTAGGGAAGTTCACCAGTAATACCAGTGATAATGCAATCATAAAGACATAGGGCGCCGAGAACAGACCAAAAGCCAGACAGATTACTGCAACAACAACCAAGCCGATGTTAAACCAGAATTTTTTAGGTTTCACTTCTTCTTGTACATCTTCAGCCATGTCAGCTGCCATGCAGTCTTGCTCAAAAGGAGTGGTTCCTAACGCTTGCGCAGCCAGAATACGTTTCTTTTCACGTAAACCCATCAACACTGCAAAGCCCATCATACCTACAACCCCGATGATCTGAACAGGAATCAGGCTACGCCAGAGTTCAGCAGCTTCAATACCCGTTACCGCAGAAGCACGGCCTAGCGGGCCACCCCATGGCACCATATTCATGATGCCCATACTGCCAGCCATCAATAAAAGCATCAGGTAAGGACTCATACCCAGTTTGCGGTAGAGCGGAAGTAAAGCGGGAATAATAATGAGAAAAGTTGCTGCGCCAGAACCATCCAGATGGACAACGGCAGCAATCAGGGTGGTCATCACCGCAACAATCACCACATTGCCGCGGGTCATGCGCACCATGTTCCGGATCATTGGATCAAAGACATGTAACTCTTTTAAAATACTGAAAAACAAAATGGCAAATAAAAACATGGTGGCCACTTTGCTGACTTTTAATAGCCCTGCTTCAAAGAAACCAGAAATCTCGCTAATAGAAAAACCAGCAATTAAAGCCCCAATAAGTGGAACAATCGACATTGCGACGATCGGGCTGGTTTTGCCAGACATGAGTAACGCGACAATCGTTACAATAATTAGAATACCTATCAGCGTAAGCATTATTTACTCCCTTAAGCCGTAACCTCTTGCCATAAAAAAAGTGTTAAAAGTACACCAAAAATAAAAAAATAAAGCGCCGTCCATTATGCATAAAATCTTAAAATAAGCTTAAATTTAAGAAGAAAAACTGCACGAAAAGATGAATAAATGAACAATTTGTTTAATTTATTGCAAAAATGGACTTTAATTGATGCGCAAAAATATCTGAAAAGTGGAAAAGTTATCAGCATTTTCTTTTTCGTATAATCGGAAGAAACAGTCTGGGTATTTATGGGTAAATTGAGCGTTATTTTTGTGTAAGAACCGAATATTTTCTAAATCATCTGAATCAAAGCAAGTTAAAGATTTTGACATTAGGAATTCTTTGCTTTAAAAATTAGAGCAATTACTCTAATTTGAGAAATGCAATGCAAATTGGCCGACAAATATGGATGACACGGACTTCAGGTGATTTAGCTTTAAGAGACCGTTTGGCGTTACTCCGTCATAGCTTATTTCCTGTTATTCAACAAACAATTAAAAGCTATGCCTTAGCACATCATGACAAGGTGGATAAACAGCATGAGCTGAGTATCGCGGATCTCACATTACCTGATAGCGCAGATGTGCTACATGCCTTAGACCAAATGCAATCTTGTAGTACTGAGGCCTTACAGAATCATTGTCTTCGAACATGGTGCTATGCCAGTGCCTTTGCCAAAATACACCAACACCCATGTGATCATGAACTGTTAGCTGTCTCCTGCCTGTTACATGATCTGGGGATGACGGCACAACATGATCAGCATCATGCAGATTGTCGTTGTTTTGCTGGACAAGGTGCTTATGCTGCAAAAGACTGGTCAATTCAACAAGGTTGGGAAGAGGGACGCGCTGATCAGCTTTTTGATGTGATCAGTATGCATATGAATCCATATGTCGGTCTTGAGGAAGGTGTTGAGGCTCATTTATTACAACAAGCTGCTAGTTGTGATGTGATTGGAAGCCGTGGCTTTGAGTTTTCAAAACAGTTTAGACGGCAATTGCAGCAAAAATATCCTTGTCTCGATTTTAATCAGATCATGATTGAATTTACGCAACAAGAAGCACATAAACGTCCTCAATCTCGTACTGCCATGATCGTACAGAGCGGTTTTAAACAGTTGGTGAATTTAAATCCTTACGTGTAATAAGCCAAAATAAAAAAACCACTCTTGCCTACACAAAAGTGGTTTTTTCAGTATTTCGACTCGAATTTATTTAGTGGTCATGTTCCAGATATTCTGGTTTCTTCGGTAATGCCCAACTACAGAAGAAGCAGATTGTCAGCATGATAATCACATAAATAAAGAAGATATTTTCAATGCCTGCATCTTTAAAGAGTAATGCAACCGAAGGTGCTGAACCACCAAACAAGGCATTACCCACTGCATAAGAGAAGCCAACGCCTAAGGCACGAACATGCGGAGGGAACATTTCTGCCTTCACCAAACCACTGATCGAGGTATAGAAGCTGAGCAGCATCATCAAGAAAATCAGCAATAAGGTAATAATGACAGGCGAATCAACAAAGCTTCGCATACCTGTCACCATCACTGGATAGATAAAGATTGCGCTGAGTAAACTGAAAGCCAGCATGGAAGCGCGACGGCCAATTCGGTCTGAAAGCATACCAAACAAAGGTTGCGCCAACATGAAGACAAACAGAGCCGTGGTCATAATGAAACCAACGGTTTTGCCATCCATACCAATGTTGGTCAGGTAAGTTTTAGAATAAACAGTAACAACATAGAAAGTTAGTGAACCCGCAGAGGTATAACCCACTACCAGCAGGAAGGTTTTCCAGTGCTGTTTAAGTAAGGCAACTAAACTACCTGATTCCTCACGTTCCGCATCTTCATGCGATAAGGTTTCTTCTAAACGACTACGCGCGAGTAAAGACAAGATTGCAGCAATACCACCAATCACGAATGGGATACGCCAGCCGCCATCATTCAATTGCTGTTCAGTCATAAAGCCAAGCAAAATAACCCCGAGTAAGCTTGCGAGTAACTGACCGCCTGAGAGTGTGACGTATTGAAACGAAGCAAAGAAACCACGTTGTCCTTTTAACCCCAGCTCACTCATGTAGGTGGCTACCGCACCATATTCTCCACCGACAGAAAGACCCTGCAATAAGCGAACCATCAGGAGCAAGAAGGGTGCCCACATACCGACTTGATCATACGTTGGTAATGCTGCAAAGAGGAATGAACTCAACGCCATCAGACAGATAGAAATCACCATGGACTGTTTACGACCGCGACGGTCAGCGATACGTCCAAATAACCAGCTACCAATTGGACGCATAAAGAAGCTAGCAGCAAATACACCCCAGACATAAATCGCTTTCGTGGTTGGCTCCATATCTGGTGCAGTTAATGCATGCGTAAAATAAGCAGCAAAGACGGCATAAATATAGAAATCAAACCATTCAACCAAGTTCCCTGATGCCGCACCGACAATACCTTTGATGCGACTTCTTTTTTCTTCCTTGCTATATACCTGACTCATATACGTTCCTTTTCAACCAAGCAAGATTCTGTAACTGAATCTTTACAGAATGTTATATACCGCTAAAGAAGCATGAAAATGACACTATTTTGTATGCTTTTTATGAATACATTTTTATATACAGAGAATATGCGTGATTTTGAGCTAAATCATTGACAGATATAGGATGTCAGAATGGTCAATGTATAGGTTTTAATCTTTTAAAAAGCAAATAATTGAGCGTTACACAGGGATAATATTTTTAGGTCTCTCATTTAATTTATGTAAATGGAATGTAAAAAAACCATTTTGGTGCACGGCATTGCACTATTTCTTTGAAATTACTAAATGGATATGTGGAGGCTGAATTTTGGTCAATATATTAAAAATGGATATCCACTAATTAGGTTATAAACAGGCCGAATCGTTAGGGCTGGTGATTAAATCAGCGAAGCTGTGGATAAGTTTTGGTTTATACACACGCTTAATCGTTCTTTTTATTGCGTGTTTTTTCATCAGTCTGTCATTTTTGCTTTTTAGCATAAAGCCACCTTTGATAATGATATTGAAAAACAATGAAAAAAACATCGCTAACTTTGATGCTTTTGACATCGCTAACACTAATAACAGCTTGTTCCGATGGAGATAATGGACAAGATGGCTTGAATAGCTTGGTCAAGCAAAGTCCATTGGCCTTAGGCAATGATGATTGCTGGAGTGGGGGAACCCGTTTTGAAAGTGGGTTAGATAAAAATCGAAATGGCCAGTTAGATGCTGATGAAGTGCAGCAAAGTTCGGTACAGTGTGGCCCCAATTTATTTGCACAAGGCAGTGTTTTGCCTTATCAGGTATTAGGTCAATATCAGGCTAATGGTACGACCATTGATAGTCCATTTTCCATTCGTCAAGGTGGCTTTGGCTCAGATGTAGCCGCACATCCAAGTAACAAAAAGCAGTTCTATGCCCTGACAGATCGTGGGCCAAATGCAGATTATGATGATGGTGTACATGGGGCAGGCAAGATTTTTCCACTTCCAGATTATGTGCCTAAAATCGGCCTGTTCGAGGTACAGGACGATGCTTCAGTGAAGTTGGTGAAAACCATTTTATTGAAAGACCGTAATGGTAAAAATATTAGTGGCTTACCGAATACTGCGGCACTTGGCGGAACAGGTGAAACACCGTATGACATCAATGGCCGTGTGATTACGGTAAACCCAGACAAACCTTATGATCCTGTTAGCAATCCGATCAGGTTAGATGATTATGGTCTGGATAGTGAAGGGCTTGCCGCTTTAAAAGATGGCACATTCTGGGTCAGTGATGAATATGGTCCACACATCGTGCACTATGATGCCAATGGCAAGGAAATCGGACGGATTAATCCATTTCCGAACGATACGCGCAATGTGTTTACTTTGCCGCAAGAATTTAGCTATCGCCGTGCCAACCGAGGCATGGAAGGTTTAACCATTACCCCAGATCAGAAAACTTTGGTGGGTATCATGCAGTCCACAATGGACTTGCCAACCAAAGCTGTAAATAAATCGACATTGACACGTATCGTGACCATTAATCTGGAAACAGGAAAAGTTGGACAATATCTGTATCGTCAAGAGATCGAGGCCAACTCGAACTCTGCGATTGTGGCAATCAATGAACATGAATTTTTAGTGCTTGAGCGAGATGGAGCATTCTTAAAGGATGAACCAAATATCATGAAGCACGTTTATCGTATTGATTTACGTAATGCGACTAATCTGGAAGGCATCACTGCCCAAGGCGATATTCAGCAAGACCCGAAACTTGGTTTAACCATTGCAGGCAAAACGCTGGAACAATATGTTTTGGCACAAGGATGGGACAAACTTCAGGCTTTAAATATCCAGCCTGTAAGCAAAACACTGGTGCTGGATATGGCAAAATGGGTGAGCTATGCACATGACAAAATGGAAGGTTTATGGCTGATTGACCAGCACCATTTAGGTGTTGTGAATGATGATGACATGGGATTATGGAAAAACAGTAAAGGTCTGGAAGCAAAATACCTCGATCAGGCAAGAACACGAATTGATGCATCCACTTTATATGTCATCGATAAACTGAATCTTTTTAACCCATAACTTGCAGCCCCAAGATGCAACGCTTTGGGGCTTTTTTATCGTATTTTTGCAGGTCATAACAATATGAAACATAAACAAAAAATGCTTGGTATTTTGGTTGTCGCGATGATTTTGCCTTGTATTACCCATGCAGTGCCTAAAGTCACAAGCCGTGAATACAAATTATTATTAGATCCGAATAACTTTAATTATGGAACGGAAGCAAGTGATGTAAATCGCTATTTTACCCAAGCAAAAACGGTGATCGAAAACAAGATTAGCCGTACAGTGACAGGCACTATGGGACTGGATGCACAGCGTGAAATCCGGTTTTATGACACACAGGGAAGCTGCCCGCTGAATAGTATGGGTTATAGCCTGAGAGAGCGGATTGAAAATGGTGCCAAAGAAGTCACATTGAAATACCGCGGCTATGATCATTATATTACTGACTTTGAAGATCTGAGCAGTAGTGTGGCAGGTGCAAAAACCAAGTTTGAAGATGATATTACCCGTAAGGATAATCTTGGCCTTTTAGTGGCTGCAAGTAAGTCGACAACTGTTTCAACCACACGGACGTTGAATGACTTTGAAGATATTAATACCTTATTTACAGGTTTTAAAAATAATTATAGTTTTAGTAATACTCAGGCCTTACAGGTGGTGAGTGGTCTAACCATTTATGAACGTAAGTATGCGGGTCCGAGTATTGATTTGGGAGAGTTCGATGCGGATATTGAACTCAGCTTATGGTATACACAGATGCCTTATAGTGGGTTAAAGCCAGCTGTGGCAGAAGTTTCATTTAAGTATGCAGATGCCAATGGTAATTACACCAAAAAAGTAGTGTCGCGTGCAGCTTTAAGTTTTGCTGCTTTAAAGACACTGACACAATTTAATGCATCGAGCTCAACTGCGACAAAAACACAATTTGTCTATGATTATCAGTCAGGTTTCTGCCAATAACACATAAAAAAACCTCCCTATCAGGGAGGTCTTTTATTTGACGAGATTACCAGTGTTCACCTGGGAACAAGCGGGCATAAGCACGTTGAACCAGATTGAGTTTTTCTTGTTTGCCGACAGAAGCGGTAGAGCTCGGGAACAGGTTATAGCCAATCGACATGAGGATATTGTTGACATCTGGTGCAATCGCATAAGTAATCGAAGCAAGGCGACCTAAGTTGGTTGCGATTTTCTTCGGACGTTTTACGATGGCATAAGCAATCAGGTCAGCAGCTTCTTCTGGTGAAAGCGTTGGCACATATTTATAAATCTTGGTTGGCGCAATCATTGGTGTGCGTACCAAAGGCATATAAATAGAGGTAATTGCAATTTTATGTGAATGTACTTCAGCAGATAAACAACGGCTAAATGCATCTAAAGCAGCTTTTGATGCAACATAGGCCGAGAAGCGAGTGGCATTGGCAAGCACACCAATCGAGCTGATATTAATGATCTGACCATCTTTGCGTTGCATCATGTGCGGCAAAATATTGAGAACCAGACGAACTGCACCGAAGTAATTTAACTGCATGGTACGTTCGAAGTCATGGAAACGATCAACCGATTCATGCACGGCACGACGGATTGAACGACCTGCATTATTTACAAGAATATCAATATGATCGACCGCAGCCAAAATTTCTTTTGAAACTGCATCAATTGATTCCATCTCATTGAGATCACATGGAAAAACAGAGGCTTTCCCACCTTCAGCTTCGATTTCTGCTTTTACCTCATCTAACTTCTCCTTGGTGCGAGCGAGCAATAAGACGTGGGCACCTGCTTGCGCAAGATATTTTGAAACTGTTAAACCAATACCACTTGATGCACCAGTGACAATGATTGTTTTACCGTCGACTTTTTGCTGAAAAAGTTTTTTGAGTTTTGCATTCATGTAAGTATCCTACATTCATCACGAATAATGCTGTTGTGTGCAATGCTGTCCTATATCGCTTAACACTGCAATTTATTTTGGTCTAATATTAACCGATCTTTTTGGTTTGTCTAGTGTAAATATCTGAAAAATAATGGATTTTTTAGAGTAAAAACTCTAAAACAAGATCTTGTATTAGTTGAAAAAGCAATCATATTTTTAAAGTTCTGCACAAAAAACAAGCCCCTGTTCTGGGGCTTGTTGATTTCATTAAAATTAAACTTGGGCAAGGGCCTGTTCAAGATCTGCAATCAGGTCATCAACATGCTCGATCCCGATCGATAAACGGACTAAATCTTCACTGACACCTGCTGATTTTAGCTCCTCTGCATTGAGTTGGCGGTGGGTTGTGGTTGCAGGATGGCAAGCCAGACTTTTGGCATCACCGATATTGACCAAACGGGTAAATAACTGCAATGCATCAATAAAGCGAGTACCGCCTTGTAAGCCATCTTGTACCCCAAAAGAGAGGATGGCAGAAGGTTTACCTTTCACATACTTTTGCGCCAAATGATGCTGTGGATGATCTTTTAGACCCGCATAATTCACCCATTTTACCTTTGGATGTTGTTTTAGATATTCAGCAACTTTTATGGCATTTTCAGTATGACGTTCCATACGCAGATTTAAAGTTTCAAGTCCTTGCAAGATCAGGAACACGCTGAGCGGACTGATTGCCGCTCCTGTATTACGTAACGGCACCACACGGGCACGAGCGATAAAGGCGGCTTCACCTAAGGCTTCGACATAATTGACGCCGTGATAGCTTGGATCAGGCGTATTCAAAGCCTTAAAGCGCTCAGGATATTTACCCCAAGGGAATTTGCCACTATCGACAATCACGCCTCCGATGCTGTTGCCATGTCCGCCGATATATTTGGTTAGGGAATGAATCACGATATCAGCACCGAACTCGAAGGGCTTTAATAACGCAGGGGTGGCCACCGTATTATCAACAATCACAGGCACGCCGTATTCATGTGCAATCTTGGCAATGGCTTCAAGGTCAATAATATTACCAAGTGGATTACCAATCGACTCAACAAAGACCAGTTTGGTTTTGTCGTCAATAATCTGGCGTAAGGCCTCTGGATTTTGATAATCGAAGAAACGCACCTCAATACCTTGTTTTGGTAAGGTATGTGCAAATAGATTGTAAGTTCCGCCATATAAGGTTGAGACCGATGTAATATTGTCACCTGCCTCGGCAATGGTTTGAATCGCGTAGGTAATAGCAGCCATGCCTGAGGCTAAAGCTAAAGCGCCAATGCCACCTTCCAGTGCTGCAATGCGTTGTTCGAGTACGGCAGTGGTTGGGTTCATAATGCGGGTATAGATATTGCCCTGAACTTTTAAGTCAAATAGGTCTGCACCATGTTGTGTATTATCAAAGGCATAAGAGGTCGTTTGATAAATCGGCACGGCCACAGCTTTGGTGGTGGCTTCTGGTGAATATCCCGCATGAATGGCTAAGGTTTCGTCTTTATAGGTCATGATTACATCATCTACGTGAGTTAAATAATCATCGAGTCTAGCCTATATTTTATTCAGAATGGTGCATAAATTTTGCGCTCTATAGTGTTTTTAGTGATATAGCACGGTTGATCTGAAGCAGATGAATTTTTTATCTACTGTAAATCATTCAGGCCTGTAATGTCTTGAAAAAGAAAATCCTTTGTTGAAGCCAAACAAATGCCAACTTAACTTCAAGTCAATGGGGTTTCAGCGTATAATATGCCAGATATTTTTTCGCTTATTTGCGATGTACTGGTTTTTCAATTGAGGAGTCCTGCGTGGCCCAATATATTTATACGATGAACCGAGTGTCTAAAATGGTTCCGCCGAAGCGCGAAATCTTAAAAGACATCTCTTTATCATTTTTCCCAGGCGCAAAGATTGGTGTGCTTGGTTTGAACGGTGCAGGTAAGTCAACCCTTCTCCGTATTATGGCTGGCGTAGATAAAGATTTCTCAGGTGAAGCTCGTGCACAACCAGGAATCAAAATCGGTTACTTAGAACAAGAGCCACCACTTGATCCAACTAAAGACGTTCGTGGTAACGTTGAAGATGGTGTACGTGAAGCACTTGATGCTTTAGAACGTCTTGATCAGGTTTTTGCTGAATATGCTGAACCAGATGCTGATTTTGATGCGCTTGCGAAAGAGCAAGAAAAATTAGAATCAATCATCCATGCATGGGATGCACACAACCTCAATAACCAGCTTGAAATTGCTGCTGATGCATTGAACCTTCCAGCATGGGATGCCGATGTATCATTGCTTTCAGGTGGTGAGCGTCGTCGTGTTGCATTGTGCCGTTTATTGCTTTCTAAGCCAGACATGTTGCTTCTAGACGAACCGACGAACCATTTGGATGCTGAATCAGTATCTTGGTTAGAACGTTTCTTAAAAGATTTCCCTGGCACAATCGTTGCGATTACGCATGACCGTTATTTCTTGGATAACGTGGCTGAGTGGATTCTTGAACTTGACCGTGGACATGGTATTCCTTACCAAGGTAACTATTCTTCTTGGTTGGAACAGAAGAATGCCCGTCTAGAGCAGGAACAGAAACAAGAAGAATCTTTTGCTAAAGCATTGAAAAAAGAACTTGAATGGGTTCGTTCAAATGCCAAAGGCCAGCAAAAGAAAAACAAAGCGCGTATGGAACGTTTTGAAGAGCTTAACTCTAAAGAATTCCAACAACGTAATGAAACATCTGAAATCTACATTCCACCTGGCCCACGTTTGGGTAACAAAGTTGTGGAAGTGGAAGGGATCAGTAAATCATTCGATGGTCGCTTACTCTATGAAAACCTGACTTTCACTGTACCTCCTACAGCGATCGTGGGTATCGTTGGTCCAAACGGTGCGGGTAAAACCACTTTATTCCGTATGATGACTGGCGAACAGCAACCGGATACGGGTACTGTGACTTTAGGTGAGTCAGTTAAAGTGGCTTACGTAGGTCAGATTCGTGACACCTTGGATAACAACAAAACGGTTTGGGAAGAAGTTTCTGGCGGTTTAGATATCCTGAAAATTGGTGATTATGAAATCGCATCACGTGCTTATATCGGTCGCTTTAACTTTAAAGGTCAAGATCAGCAAAAACGTGTAGGTGAATTGTCAGGTGGTGAACGTAACCGTTTACAACTTGCGAAGATCTTGCAGATGGGCGCAAACGTGATCTTACTGGATGAGCCATCGAACGATTTGGATATCGAAACTTTACGTGCACTTGAGGATGCAATTCTTGTATTCCCAGGTACAGTAATGGTGGTATCGCATGACCGTTGGTTCCTTGACCGTATTGCAACGCACATCTTGTCGTTTGAGAACGAACAGCCAGAATTCTACACAGGTAACTATGCAGAATACGAAGCTTACCGTCAGTCACGTTTAGGTGATGATGCATCTCAAAAACGTACAAAATACAAAAAAATTACGGGTTAATCTTCCGTGAATAAAAAACCAGCCTGAGGGCTGGTTTTTTTATATTCATTAAAAATTGGGTAGATCGGCAGGGTATATAAAAAAGCCAATACTCGATGTTTAATTATTAAATTCACCACGTAAGTCAGACCACATCAGTGATGGAACAACGGTAATCACATCGAAAGTCATGGCAAATGGATACAGCACCATGCGGGTCGCCTTTTTGACAGGATGCTTTTTGGTAATTTTATTTTCCTGTTGCAGAATAATTGGATAAGGTTGCGCCAGTGTCTTCTCAACCTTTTTAGTTTCTTGTGTTTGATAGAGTTGGCCTTTGAAGAAAATATTGATATACGGATAAGGCGCTGTCTGTTGATTGTGAATAATATTAAAATTTTGTCTAAAGCCTAGAGACTTTAATAAATCTTTTTGCGCGTCATTTAAATCTACCATACGCGTGTTATAACGAATCTGTAATACGCCATGAAAATGACTCGGATCATCCATCGTCAGTACCAGTGGGGAAGGACTGGTCAGACTCCGTTGATCTGCTGGAATCGCATGTAGTAATTTGGACAGCTCGGCGCTACCATCGGTCATTAAATAATTGAAATCCTGACCTATAAAAACAATACCTTGTTCTTGCTGATTCTGAACAGCCTGACCTAAAGCAAGGATTTGATCTTTTGCTAAAGTGATGGTCTCGGTTCGTGTGGTTTCATTGGGAAGTGCCTGTGAAAGCAATGTCGTAGCACAAGCACTCAAGTTTAAACAGGCGACAGCAATCAGGGCAGAAAATAATTTATGCATTATGGGAACTCAAATCAGAAATTCATTTTTCTTAAGAAAAAACTTTTTTAAATCAGTCTTAAATTGACCGAACATTGTTTTGTAATTTTATTACATTGGCATCGCTTGCTATAGTGCCTTTGTGCAATTTACTGTAATGGTGCGCTGTTGCAACGTTCGATCGTTTTTATGACCCTCTTGCTAAGCTTGTTCATGTTCCAAGGTTTCTGGAATGTGGCGGCAGCATTTTGCGCGCATGAAAAGTCGGGCCAGTATAGTGAACTCAACCATTTTGGGCATCATGCTCCTGAAAAGAATCATGGTTCTGCAACGCATTCATCTTCTACTGTGCAGGATAATGCAAATGTCGCCTCATCTTTAAATTTGCAAGATCATCATGATCATTTACCGTCTTGTTCTTATATGGTGGTGATGCAAACCCAGCAATCTTGGAATGTCCCTGTTTTGCGGTCGCATGAGATCGAACACAATTATGGCTGGTCTAACGCTTACCAGTCACCGCACTTATCCGGATTAAATCCGCCTCCGATATTGACCTCGCTATAGGTGAGGTAGCCCAAAATAACTCACTAGAAATATATCTATTTCAATGGGTTGTTTGTCCTTGATGAAACGCTTAAAAGATTCGAATGTGTATTGATCACCAGTGCATTCTTGAGATTTTTAGCATCTCCAAGTTGTTTCTGAATTAAGCGTTTATTGAAGATGAATTCACCCTCACTCTATTTCTAAATGATGGAAATGGAGCATGAATCCACAGATTTAAATGAGGTGAATGTTATGTCTTTTAAATTAAATACAGCAGTATGTGCTTTGGTTTTATTAGTTTCAGCAAGCTGGACCAATGCAGATGGTGGTTTGATTTTTCTGGAAAAGAATCTAGAAGCTCAGCAACAAGCCAAAGCCAAGCTAGAAAATCATATTGAGCACAGGCAGTGTAAGCAGACGTGTAAATAAGTCATTTTAATGGGAATGGAAGCGGCTGAATAAGTTTGGTCGTTTCCTGCTTTTAAGCTGTGATCACATGATGATTTCGTCTTAAGCTGGGATTTTGTAGCTAAATCAGAACATGTAATTTTATTACATCTGCTTTACTTGCTATAGTTCATCCGAGCAATTTTTGTCTAAAGAGTAAACTTTGCGTCGTTCTACTATTTTCATCACCGTCTTGCTGAGTTTGTTCATGTTTCAGGGTTTCTGGAATGTGGCGGCAGCTTTTTGTGCGCATGAAAAATCGGGCGAGTACAGTTCATTCAACCATTTTGGGCATCATGTCCCAGAAAAGTCTCAAGTTTCTGATCAGCATGCCGTTGTTGTCGACCAAGATGCTTCTGATTTGCCGATGCCTTTAAGTTTGCAGGATCATCATGATCATTTGCCGTCCTGTTTTCATGTGGTGGTAACGGAAGCCCAGCAACAACTGGATGAACCGATTTTACGAATGCATCAGGCAGAACAAAAATATTACTGGTCTAACTCGTATCAGTCCCCACATCTCTCTGGATTAAATCCGCCCCCTGTATTGACCCCGCTATAGGTGGGGTAGCCGAAAAATAGCCCACCGCAACCTTATTATTTGCGGGGCTTTATATGTCTTTAGATTTAAATCAGCGTATCTGTGTATTTCAAAAAAATGCATCAGACAATCATGCGCATTCATCCTCATTTAAATGGTCAGCGTTAGCATTTGCACTAACAGCTGTGCTTTTTAGCCAGTCTGCAACAGCAGCGTCTTTGCTTGATGTCAATCATGCTTCGACCCCAGCGACACAGCGGAATGTGAACTTTGAACAAGTCTTGCAAGATGTGAAACAGCATCAGGCAGGTATTGGTGTCTGGCAAACCCAGCAAAGCATTGCCGAAGCCAATGTTAAACAAGCACGTTTATGGACAAATCCCAGTATTTCGATTCAGCAAACTGATTTTCGCTCAGGTAAAGATAAGGAGCTGGAATTTGGTCTTTCACAAAAGCTCGATGTTTTTGGCGAACGTCGCGCAGCGGTAAAACTCGCTGATGTGCAAGCCTCCCAAGTCGGTCTGAATCAAGAGCTATACGATGCGCAACTTGAATTAGCAGTGAAATATCTGTGGTCACAAGTCGTGGTTCTTGAGCTAGAGCATGACGTTGTTCGGGCACAGCTAAAAACCAGTCAGGCGACTTTAGATGCGACGCGTTTAAGACTTCAGGCGGGGAGTATTGCACAGGTCGATTTAGACCGTATCTTAATGGCACATATTGAAAATCAACGGTTATTTCAGCAAACCGAACTGGCGCTGGCGACAGCAAAGCGTCAACTGGCAAATCTATGGGGTAGTACGGACAATCGTTTCTCTGCTCAGGCAAGCAATGTCTGGCCGCAACAAAAAGATTTGCAAGCTTATGTGCAGAACAACTTATTTGAGCGAGCGATTCAGCTCGATATTGTGCGACAAAAAGCCAATATTGATTATTTAAAAGTTTCTAACCGCCCAAATCCGACGGTCAATTTAGGCATGGTACAAAGCAAAAGTGCGGAAACCAATTCAACGGATAACAAGTTCAGAGTCGGCATTGATATCCCATTGAATATTTTCAATCGCCAGCAATATTCATTGCGCATTGCCAACGCCAAGCAGGATTTGCTGGTCAAGCAGCAACAGTTTTATAAGCAACAAAACCTAAATGCCATTCAGACCTTAAGTGCAGAGTTAGCTGGACTGAAACAACAGTTTGATCTGGTGAATCAGCGACAAATTCCATTGTCTGAAACGGTGCAGGAAAAAATGCTGCTCGGTTTCAAAGTGGGTAAATATGCCATTACCGATGTACAGCAAGCCACCATGCAACTGCAAGAGCAACGCCTGAATAAAGTGCAGTTACTTAAAAGTGCATGGCAGAAACAGATTGAGGCAGAGAGTCTGGCACTGGGTATAGAACCTGGTGTGGTGAGTTCAAGCGATGCCTTAAATCAGATCAATCAAAACCTTTGGAAAGAGACCAGTAACCTTCCCGCTGTTGTAGGAGCAGAATAATGTCGACGAATCAATCTAAGAAACAGTGGTTTTGGGTCATCCTTGTCATGGTGGGCGGTTTGGTACTCAGTGCACTGCTATTTTTCTCTGGAAAAAATAAAACAGGAGAGGATGCAGCAGCTTCAAAGGAGCATGAGCATGCCGAAGGCGAAGAGGGGGGGCATACTGAGGGGGAAGCAGGACATGGTGATGAAAGTGAGGAAGGCAGCTTAAATCTGACACCAAAACAGATGACTGAATATGGCGTAAAACTGGCTCAGGTGGGTGTCGGGGAAGTAGGACAGCAATATGCATATCCTGCGAAACTGGTGCCGAATACCGATCAACAAGCCCATGTTTCTGCAACTTTTGCGGGACGAGTAGAAAGTGTGAATGCTGCACTCGGCGAACAAGTAAAGAAAGGACAGGTTCTCGCGACCTTGTTTATTCCAGAACTGGTGGATCAACAAGCCAATTTAAGTATTGCTCAGGAAGCTTTAACGCTTGCCCAGCAAGATTATCAGCGTGAAAAGCAACTTTGGGAACAAGGGGTATCTGCACGTCAGGATTACCAGCGCGCTTATAATGCTTATCGTCAGGCTCAGATTCAGGTACAAGCGGCACGTAGTCGTTTATCTGCTTTGGGGGCATCGAGTGGCAGTCAGGGGCGTTATGTATTGACTGCACCTTTAAGCGGGATCGTTAGTCTAAAAGATATTGTGGTGGGTGAGCAGATTACGCCAGATAAGCAATTGTTCGTGATTGACCAGCTTGATCAGCTTTGGATTGAATTTATTTTACCAAGCGTGAATAACATCAACATACAGCCAGACCAGCAGATCGAATTTAAGTCACTGCAAACCAGCAATACGTTTAAAGCACAAATTCAAACCTTAACCACAGCGGCAGATACTCAAACAGGACGTTTACAGGTGCGTGCCAAAGTCCTCACTCCTGCCAAAGAACTACGACCGAACTTGATGGTTAATGTTCTTTTGGATGGTACAGAGAAGAAACCAGTCCTACGTGTTGCTAAAGCCGCGATTCAGCAGATCGAAGGTAAAACGACTGTTTTTGTAGCCAAGCAGGAAAAAGATAAATTGCATTTCACCCCAACCCCTGTACAACTGGGCAATTACTCAAGTGATGGGCAATGGGTCGAAATTCAATCAGGCCTGACTGAAAAACAGCAATATGTCAGTCAAGGCAGTTTCCTTTTGAAATCTGAGATGGAGAAGGGAGAGGCCGAGCATGGACACTAAAGATAATTTAGGACTTCCACCTGCGGAAGGCCTATTCGACCGTATTATTCAATTTTCCATTCGCAATGCGATTTGGGTGATGCTGTTTGTGGTGGCATGGATTGGCGTCGGGATTTATAGCTATCAGAAACTTTCCATTGATGCCGTTCCTGACATTACCAATGTGCAGGTACAAATCAACAGTCAGGCAGGTGGATTTACTGCGCCCGAAGTTGAGCAACGGATTACCTATCCGATTGAAAATGCCATGTCTGGGATTCCAAATCTGGAGCAAACCCGTTCGATTTCCCGTTATGGTTTATCCCAAGTTACGGTGATTTTTAAAGACGGTACGGATATTTACTGGGCGCGTCAGTTGATCAATCAACGCTTGCAAGAAGCCAAAAGTGCTTTGCCTGACGATATTGATCCGCAAATGTCGCCGATCTCCACAGGTTTAGGCGAGATTTATCAATGGGTGGTCAAGGCCGAACCGAATGCCAAAAAGGCCGATGGTACGCCATATCAAGCGATGGATTTACGTGAAATTCAGGACTGGATTATTCGTCCTCAATTACAACGCGTCGCGGGTGTTGCCGAAATCAATAGTATTGGCGGTTATAACAAAACCTATGTAGTTTCTCCTGATCTGAAACGTTTGCAACAACTGCAAATTCCCTTAACTGATTTGCAAACGGTGTTGTCTGAAAATAATGAAAACCGTGGTGCAGGCTTTATTGAGGAAAATGGGCAGCAACTTACCGTTCGTATTCCGGGGATGTTGAAGACCGTTCAGGATATTGAAAATGTCACGGTCAGTACCAAAAATGGTTTGCCGATTCGTGTGGCCGATGTTGCAACGGTTTCGATTGGGCATGATCTTCGAACAGGTGGCGCGACCTATAACGGTGAAGAAACGGTACTTGGGATCGCAATGATGATGATGGGCGAGAACAGTAAGTCCATCGCTCAGGCATTAGATCTCAAGATGCAGGAAATCAAACGTTCATTGCCTGAAGGGGTAGTGATCGAAACGGTATATAACCGTAGCCATCTGGTGGATAAAGCAATTAAGACGGTTGCCAAGAACCTGATTGAAGGCGCAATTCTGGTCATTGTGATTCTGTTTGTGTTTCTGGGTAATTTCCGAGCTGCATTGATCACCGCCTGTATTATTCCGTTGTCGATGCTGTTTACCCTAACAGGCATGGCAGAGCAGAAAATCAGTGCCAACCTGATGAGTCTGGGAGCACTGGATTTCGGGATTATTGTGGATGGTGCGGTGGTGATTGTCGAAAACTGTATTCGACGGTTGGCTGAAGCACAGCACCACAAAGGCCGATTGCTCACACGTTCTGAGCGCTTTACCGAGGTATTCTTGGCTGCGAAGCAGGCGAGACGCCCGCTGATCTTTGGACAAATCATCATTATGGTGGTGTATTTGCCCATCTTCGCCCTCGCTGGTGTAGAGGCGAAAATGTTCCACCCAATGGCGATGACAGTCGTATTGGCACTGATTGGAGCCATTATTTTATCGGTAACCTTTGTTCCTGCGGCAGTGGCTTTATTTGTCACTGGCGAAGTGAAAGAGAAAGAAAGTCGCTGGATGGCTGCACTGAAACGTAATTATGAGGCTTTACTGGATAAAGCCTATGCTTTCCGTTATGTCGTGGTCGCTGGTGCAGTAAGCATTTTGATCCTCACGGCTGCGATTGGTTCTCGTGTAGGAAGTGAATTTGCACCACAACTCAGTGAAGGTGACTTTGCTCTACAGTTAATGCGTGCGCCGAGTACAGGCATTGAGGAATCGCTCAAGATTCAGGAAAGTGTTGAGAAGCAACTCCTTGCAGAGTTCCCTGAAATTAAAGCGATCTTTGCACGTACAGGTACTGCGGAAGTGGCAACAGATGTCATGCCGCCGAATATTTCTGATGCAGTAGTTCTGTTAAAGCCCCGTGATCAATGGCCTGATAAGTCGGAAAGCATTGATGAACTGCGCACCCGAATGTTGGCTTATGTGGAAAAAATCCCAGGCAACAATAGTGAATTTTCTCAACCGATTGAACTTCGTTTCAACGAGCTGATCTCAGGTGTGCGTAGTGATATCGGGGTGAAAGTTTTTGGCGATGATATGCAGGTATTGAACCAAGAAGCAGAAAAGGTGGCTCAAACGCTCAGAACGATTACAGGAGCGAGTGAAGTCAAAGTCGAACAAACTGATGGCTTACCGTTACTCAATGTTGATATTGATCATGCACTTGCTGCGCAATATGGCTTATCGGTCAAATCCATTCAGGATCTGGTTGCCGCAAGTATTGGTGGACAAAGTGTTGGGCAGATTTTACAGGGTGACCGTCGTTTCGATTTTGTGGTGCGTTTAGATGATGTAATGCGTACGCCGCAGCAGTTGGCGATGTTGCCGATTCAGCTCCCGAATGGTGGTCTGATCAAGCTGCAAGATGTAGCGAAAGTTGAAAATATCTTGGGTCTGGCACAGTTGAGCCGTGAAAATGGTAAACGCCGCGTTGTAGTAACCACCAACGTTCGAGATCGTGATTTGGGTTCATTCGTCGGTGAGATGCAGCAGAAACTGGCACAGCAAAAATTACCAAGCGGTTATTGGCTCGGCTATGGTGGTCAGTTTGAAAATCTGGCTTCGGCCAAAGCCAGAATGCAAATCGTTGTGCCACTTGCATTGCTGATGATCTTTATTCTGCTAATGGCGGTCTTTAATAATTTTAAAGAGAGCTTATTGGTATTTAGTGGTGTGCCATTTGCCTTGTCTGGCGGCTTGGTTGCGCTGTGGCTACGCGATATTCCATTGTCGATGTCCGCAGGCGTTGGCTTTATTGCCTTATCGGGTGTCGCGGTACTGAACGGTTTGGTGATGCTAAGTTTTATCAAGGAGTTGAGAGAACAATTTGATATTCATTATGCTACATGGCATGGCGCTGTATTACGCTTGCGTCCGGTATTAATGACGGCCTGTGTGGCGTCGTTGGGCTTTATTCCCATGGCGATTGCCACGGGTACGGGCGCGGAAGTACAGCGTCCGTTGGCGACGGTGGTGATTGGCGGGATTATTTCATCCACCTTATTGACCTTGCTGATTTTGCCTGTGGTGTATCGCTGGATGAATGAGAAGTCCTCTGAGCACTCATCAGACATTTATAAGTGAGAGGTATTGGATTTACTTTTGAAGAATCAAAAGTAACAAAAATCCTTTGTTGGTCTGACGGCACTTCAGTGATGCCGCAGAGCAACAGGCGGCATTCATGCCGCCACCACGATCATAAATGTAGGTTAGAGATTGGATAGAGAAAGATTTTAGGACAATTCGTTGCACTTCATTCTTCATATTCATCGATGATTTGAGATAGTGTAGAAAGAAAGTTGAACTTAAAAATTATAAGGAGTCCAACATGAGTGGACATCAAGGGCATGACCATAGTCATGCAGTCGTCACCGAAGGCAATGCAAAAAAACTCACGATAGCATTGGTGCTGACCACAACATTTTTGATTGTCGAATTTGTTGCAGGTTTAATTACACAAAGTTTGGCCCTGCTGTCTGACGCAGCACATATGTTTACCGATGCAGCGGCACTGGCCATTGCATTGGCAGCCATCCAGATCGCCAAACGCCCAGCAGACAATAAGCGAACCTTTGGTTATCAACGCTTTGAAATTCTGGCGGCATTATTTAATGCTTCCATGCTGTTTTTTGTGGCGATGTATATTCTTTATGAAGCCTATCAGCGTTTTACCCAACCTCCTGAAATCCAGAGTTTGGGCATGTTGATCGTGGCTTCAATCGGTCTGGTGATTAACCTGATTTCGATGAAGATTTTAATGTCGAGTGCTTCTGAAAGCCTGAATATGAAAGGTGCCTATTTAGAAGTATTGAGTGATGCTTTGGGTTCGGTCGGCGTCATTATTGGTGCGGTGATTATTTATTTCACCAACTGGTATTGGGTCGATACTATTATTGCTGTTGCGATTGGCTTCTGGGTCTTGCCAAGAACGTGGATTTTACTCAAGCAGAGTATCAATATCCTGTTAGAAGGTGTACCAGAAGAAGTCGATGTTGAGAAACTACGCAATGATTTGCTGGCACTGGAAGGGGTGGAAAGTATTCATCAGTTAAAAGTCTGGGCGATTACCTCAAAGAATATTCATCTGACCGTACATTTGTTTGCACCGAATGCAGATCGTAATCAGCTATATCGTACTGCAACCGAGATGCTATCGCATGAACATGGTATTGCCGAGGTGACACTACAAATCGAAGATGATGCAGAAATGAATTGCGAACATACGCATCAACATGCTGAGGAACATGGTCATTCACACCAGCATTAGGCTGATGTGAATATTAATGCTGTGACGCGCTATTAATTCTGCCATTCATGGTTGCAGTCACGGCATTTCCAATGCTTTTGCGCTTGCATAAAGGCTTGCATCGAAATTTTGAAATCTGGCAGATCACGCCAGAATAAAACCCCTGCAATCACACAAACTGCAAAAACCACAACCGTTGCGATTTGGAGGGTTTGTCCAGCACCATTACCGAAAATCCACATCCCAATGCTGATCAGCACCAAAAACAATAAGATAAAAATCGCAGGCACTAAAAGCACCAGACTTTTGGGCACATTCGGACGTGGGCTGTTGGCACCCTGACTCGCAGGCATAATTTTCACGCTTTGGCATTTAGGGCAACGGTATTGCATAGAGGGTTCCTATTCTGTTTTGTCCATTTTAGCGAAATTTATGTAAAAGCAAAAATGCTGAGCGATTCAAATACATAACTTTACTTATTTGTGGCGTTGAGCCTTCCTAATGAGGATTGGGAATATTGGACTACAGCTCGTCTAAAGCTAGTCGCAAAAGCTTCGACAGTCATGTTAATTTGCTGGATGAGTTGGCTGAATAATGCGAAAGGATACGCATGTTACCCACCAAAATTTTAAAGTTACGCTTGTCCAGAATCCAGAAGGGAGCACAGCATCTTTCTACACAAGATAAGTTGATGCTGGTGACATCGGAAAGCCCAGATCTGAGCGCCAATTTTTTATTGCGGCTTTTTAAAATATCTTTGCCCAAGCAATGGAAATTTCATCATGAAAATGATGAAGACATTGTCTATGCCTCACAGTTGATTCAGCTCATTGAAGACGAGTTTATTGAGGCTTATAGCGCTCACGCACGCAAATATGGGTGGTATGAGCAATGCTTGATGTATCAGCTTAATTTTGTAGTTCGACAACCAACCCAACAACAAATTAATGCTTATTTACGTCAGCTGGAACAATGTCTGGACCAGCAACCGAAAATTGAGCTATTAAACTATTTTCAGCAGCATTATCCGTGCGCACCGCATGCCAATGCGCTTGCGAAGGCTTATGTAGGTGCAGGGCAATATACGCAGGCGATTGAGTATTTTGAATGGGCCGCAGCACAATCATCTCAATTTAATGAAGTGGCTTTTTATGCGTATATTCAATGTTTACTCAAGCGTAATCAGCCTGAATATCAATCTCAGGTCAGCGATATCGAATATGCGATTGATCTGTTGGTGCGATATCAGAAACCGATTGATCAAAAAGCATATTGCAACATCTTACAGCAGGCAGTCAGCCTATTCTTACCTGAATCCATTCTACAGACGCGGGCGACAGCAACCACTATGGCGGCTGATGTTGGGCGCAGCTTAAATACTTTGGGAAAAACATTAAATGGCATATGGGGTGGACGGGAACATCATCTACCTTTTAGTCAGGAGGTGATCGCCAGCGCACCACAGCTTTTAAGCGAGCACAGCGTGTTGGCGGGCTTGGCTCAGGCGAAGACGATGCAGAATGCTTTACAACATTCTTTGAGAAAATCGTCTCATCTTACATTTAGGCCGGACCCTTCATTACTCCAATCCCTATGGCAACTAATGCAACAGCAGCCCGCAATTCTGGAATTATTGATAGAGCCTGCTCAATATGATCAATTGATAGAGAGGCTTCAGCAGAGCACACCACAACGCAAGCATGAAACAGGTTCTGAAAATATTCAGCTCATTCTGCAACACGGTTTGATGGCGTATTTAGGTGAAGTACGGTTGGATAAACAGCATCCAGAACGCGATGCTCTATATGCCAAACGTGATCATGTGGTGACTGAGATGACTGCTTTTGCAAATTGGTTTTATACGGAAATTTTATCCCCTTATCTTCAACAACAGACTCACTTGTTTAAACAGATCCATGCTTTATGTCTGCAATTAGATGAAACCGTATTAAGTAGTGGATTATTTGCATTACAGTTTGAGGTGCAGCAGCGAGTACAGGATCTTGCGAGCTGGATGCAGCCCAAATTGGAAAAGGGCAATACTTTTGAGCACATGCAGGTGGCTTGGGTGGCATTGCGAGAATTACCGAATTTTGAGCTGGCATCTGCCCAACAAAAAGTGCAACAGATTGAGCTGGCCTTGGAACAGTATAAGCGTATTCGTTTAAGTCAAACTCAGATACTACAACCTGTTCAAGCCGTAGCGCCAATGAACCCAGAGGATGACTAAATTCATGTGATCAGGAGATAAATCAGTGGCCGAAATAAATGAAACTGTGCAACAAAAATACGCAAATTGTCTTGTAGGGCATGATAATCTACAGAAAAACGTCGAATAAGTTCAGAAAGCAGATCGTTGCTCATAAGAAATGAGCCAGTAAGAAAGGGAAGAGGGAGAACATCTTGAATCGACAAGATGATAAAAAGGCGATGTTCGATATTATGCCAGCAGATACAGAGGTATCTGGTGTGAAACCATCATTATCACGTCGACTTATCAATAAGACCTTGCAACACGCACAAGATGCCGTTGAGTTTGCCAGTGACACCTCACGCAATATCGCAGGTGTCGCGGATGCCGCTCTAGATGCGCTGGATCAGGTGACGCATCATACCAAGCGTGGTGTGGAAGGGATGCGCAATACAGTTCGGGATATGGTCTCAGAAACCAGTGAGGCTGCACGTCAGGTGGCTTTGGCGATGGCAAGAGCCTCATTGGGCAAAAGTAGTCTTACCTTATATTTGCCAGAAATGCTGCTGAATAACCAGATTCGCAAGCGCATGGATCGCTCAGAGATTGATGATATTAAAATTGAATGCGGCAATGACCGTTTTCATATTGAACTTGATGGGCATTACCATCGGTTTTTATATCGGCTTTCACTCGAATTTAATGTCTTGGAATGCCGCATCGGACAAGAAAAATATTTACGCTTACGTCAGGTTGATGAACATCTTGATTTGCAGATCCGTCATGGCGGGACGCTCACCAACTGGGCGGCACGTCGTGTGGGCAATGCCAGTTTTGAACTGATTAATTCTTTACCGATTCCTTTTCTGATTAATCATCTGATTCGTGATGTCCCCGGGATTCAGAAAGAAGGGCATCGCCTGTGGTATATCGATCTGGAAGAGGCTGGCTTTATCGATTTCATTAATAACCGTTCGTGGATGGTCGATAAACTATTAAGTCTGACTGATTTTAGTATTTTGCCGGGTTTGAATATTTTGCAAGAGAGTCGTGAACTGGTACAGCAACTGGTCGACCAGTTTGAGATTCGTGGTTTACGCGTGCAATCGGGCCGTTTGGAAGTACAGGTCGGCATTGGCACAGATTAAGAAAGCAAAAGCAGAAAAGAAAAAAGCCACTGTCAATGCAGTGGCTTTTTAGAATTTGGCGTCCCTACGGGGATTCGAACCCCGGTTACCGCCGTGAAAGGGCGATGTCCTAGGCCTCTAGACGATAGGGACTTATCGGAGGAGATTTACTTACAGAATATGAAACATATCTCTTGTAAGCCTAAATTCTCAGCAAGATGATTTATCTTTGCCTTTCCTCGAATTTAGTGGCGTCCCTACGGGGATTCGAACCCCGGTTACCGCCGTGAAAGGGCGATGTCCTAGGCCTCTAGACGATAGGGACGTTTCAGAGGTGGGCGTATATTAGGTTGAATTGGGTGGGGTGTCAAACACTTTTCTCAAGAAAAATTAAAAAAACCAAACAAGTGTTTAAAAATAAAACATATCGAGGAATAAATAATCAAAAATAAGCAGTTAAGCTCAAAAATATGAAAAATAGGGTTTTTCCTTAGACATAAAAAATGCAGCCTGAGCTGCATTTTTTATGTGATCTGATTATTTGCGATTACGATAGAAAATGTAATGGCTCAAATAACATGCTGCAATAAACAGCAAACAACCAATAAAGCCTGCTTGCATCTCAGGATCGGCTGCCATACTTAGCCCTGTAATGAAACAGAAGATAAAACCCAAGATCGGAACAATCGGGTAAAGCGGCGCAGCAAATTTTAAGTCTTTTGCGGTATGTCCTGCCTTGTACCATTGGCGTCTAAAGTTAAATTGACTCCAACAGATACTCATCCACACAATCACCATAGTGAATGCAGCAACCCCAAGTAAATTCTTGAAGATTGTCTCAGGCGCAAAGTGTTCTGATAATAAACCTGGAATTGCACCAAACATGGTGACAACCAGTGCAATGATTGGCGTACCACTCTTTGACAATCGAGAGAAAACACTTGGCAGCTGGCGCTGATCGGATAAAGACCACATCATGCGTGATGCAGCATACAGACCCGAGTTGGCAGCAGAAAGAAGCGCTGTGATAATTACAAAGCGGATAATGTCATCGGCATAAGGAATACCAATATAATTAAACACGGTAACGAACGGGCTGCTACTCACACCTTCACCACCTAAGCCAGCAACCTGGAAAGGAAGAAGTGCGCTGATGACAATGATGGTACCCACAAAGAAAATCAATAAACGCCAGATGGCTGCATTGATTGCTTTTGGCACATTTTCAGCAGGATCCTTGGTTTCACCCGCCGCAACACCAATTAACTCTGTACCTGAGAAGGCAAAGTTAACGATCAACATGGTGGTGAAAATTGGAATTAAACCTTGCGGGAACCAGCCATGTGCAGTCAGGTTGTGGAAGAGTGGTGCAGACTCATAACCGTTGAATGGAATAAGACCAAAAATTGCCATTAAGCCGAGAATAATAAAGGCAATAACCGTCACTACTTTGACCAAGGCGAGCCAGAATTCTGACTCGGCAAACATACGGGTTGAGGTTAAATTTAGCCCCAAGATCGTGACGGCAAAGATAATGGTCCAGATCCACATGGAAATATGTGGAAACCATTCCTGCATCAGTAGGGCAGCAGCGGTAAATTCTGTACCTAAAGTTGCTGTCCAGGTGAGCCAGTAAACCCACGAAACCATGTAACCTGTGCCTGGACCAATATATTTTTGAGCGTATGCACCAAAAGATCCAGCAACAGGCATATGTACTGCAAGTTCACCTAAACACAGCATGACCATATAGGCAATCAGACCGCCTAGGATATAGGCAATAATTGCACCCACAGGTCCAGTTTGAGCGATAACTTCACCAGAACCTAAAAACAAGCCTGTACCAATCGCGCCACCTAAAGAAAGCATGACTAAATGGCGAGTACTCATGGCACGCTTTAGCGTTTTTGGTTCTGAATTCGCATTTGAGTTGGAAGATTGCATACGACAATTTGTCCAAGCATAGAGAAGCGGCTATTTTATGTAAAATTCGAAAATGTGCAATCTGCTTGAGGCAAGATTGTGAGAAAAATATAATTATTAGAGTATAGAATATGGCGTCCCTACGGGGATTCGAACCCCGGTTACCGCCGTGAAAGGGCGATGTCCTAGGCCTCTAGACGATAGGGACAGATGAGGCAACACACGGATGACTTGAGCATAACTCTTGCTTTCGTTTCGTATTTCGAAACGATGGTGGAGCCAAGCAGGATCGAACTGCTGACCTCTACAATGCCATTGTAGCGCTCTACCAACTGAGCTATGACCCCAGAATGTGTGAGCGCAATATTAGGGGGAATGCGCCCACACGTCAATCATTAAACTGAATTAAGTCTCACTATTTGCATCATTTTTCGGCAATTTTAGTGATTCATTTAACTTTTCCCAAGCTTTCAGTTCTTTCTTGCTCGGTGCGCCCACAATTTCGAGTGCGTGACGTAAACGGGCAAAGGTCAAATCAGGGCCAAGTGTAACCATAGCTTGCATCACAGGAGTCGAACTGGTTGAACCAGCAATGGCGATAAAAAATGCAGGCATGAAGTCACGTAGTTTAACTTCCATCTGATTGGCAAGATCCATCAGTGTCTGGCTGACCGTGTCATTATTCCATGTGAATTGGCTTTCTAAACGCCAGATTGCAAACTGTAAGCTTTGACGAACCTGTTCTTCCGTCAGTTTTTTGCTTTCGAACTGTTCTTTGCTGATTTGTGGCATATGGTTGAAATAGAAACCTGCCCAGTTCACTGCTTCAGAGAGTAGGTTGATACGCGGCTGAATGGCAGCTGCAATATCTTCAAGTGTTTGACGGTCGCTCTTCCATGTCAATAAACGGTCTAAAAGTTGTCCTGGTGTCAGGCCTTTAATCCACTGACCATTCAGCCAGTTGAGTTTTTCAACATCAAAGATTGGACCACCAAGAGAAACACGTTGCACGTCAAAATTCTCAATCATGTCCTGTAATGTAAAGATTTCGCGTTCATCCGGCATTGACCAGCCCATACGACCTAAATAGTTCAACAAGGCTTCTGGCAATACACCGATGTCACGATAGTAGTTGATTGAGGTTGGATTTTTACGTTTAGACAGTTTTGATTTATCTGGATTACGCAACAATGGCATATGGCACAGTGTTGGCATGTCCCAACCAAAATATTGGTAAAGCAACTGATGCTTAGGCGCAGACGGTAACCATTCTTCACCACGTAATACATGAGTGATTTCCATTAAATGGTCATCTACCACGTTGGCAAGGTGATACGTTGGTAAGCCATCTGTTTTTAACAGCACTTGCATGTCGACTTGCGCCCATGGAATCTCGACTTCACCACGGAGTAAATCATTGATTTTGCAAATACCTTCTTCTGGTACTTTCATACGGATGACATGAGGTTCACCCGCAGCGAGACGGCGTTGTACTTCTTCTTCTGATAATTTTAAACCGCGACCGTCATATTTAGGTGTTTCACCACGTGCCTGTTGTTCTGCACGCATTTGATCTAATTCTTCTGCTGTTGCGAAACAATAAAATGCATGGCCTTTTTCTACCAGCTCAAGCGCATATTGCTTATAAATTCCCATACGTTCTGACTGGCGGTAAGGTGCATGTGGACCACCCACATCTGGGCCTTCAGACCAGTTCAGACCCAACCAGCGCAAAGAATCCAGGATCATTTTTTCAGATTCTGGTGTTGAGCGAAGTTGGTCCGTATCTTCAATACGTAAAATAAATTCGCCGCCATGTTGCTTGGCAAAACATAGATTAAATAATGCGATATAAGCGGTGCCTACATGTGGAAAACCTGTAGGAGAAGGGGCAATACGGGTACGGACTTTCATAAATTATCGGAGATTAAATTAAAATTGAAACTATTATAACGAAAAAGCCTAGTCACAACATGACTAGGCTTCATTTAAACATGTGAGGGGCACATATTTAAAAATTATGAGGTATGTGGCTGGAATATGGTTTGAACGAAACGTGAAAAACGCTCATGTTGACTGGCGAAAAAAGTCTGCGTTGGTGTAGTACGAATCGTATTTAACATTTTTAATTCGTCATCAGTTGAAGGCAGCATCGTTGTATTACGTTTTTGCTGATCCAGTGCTTTGACGATTAAGCTTGAAGATGATTTATCAAGCGTTTTTATGTTATTGCTTTCTTTAATTGCTGCTGCATGTCCAGCTTGAACAGAACATAGCAAAAATAAGCTTATATATGCTGTTTTCTTCAATTTTAATGTTGGCATCGCTAACATTCCCCTCTTGAATTTGAGTCTACAAGACTAACCAAACTACTATAGTATTGCTTTAATAATACGATTTAAACATAAATCTTAATAAAAAAGTAGAACTACGTCACACTTTTTATAAAAATATTAAAATTTGACACAACCTTATCTACATTTATAGCAATATGGCTACTTTGTATACAAGCGCAATTTAGCAAGCAAATGTGTAGAAAAAGTGGAGAATGATAATTTTTCTCATTTTAAAGGGCAAGTCCTCATCCGCCTACTTTTAATCCAGTCAGTGGGTTTTGAACTTAGCTTAAAAACTGCAAAGTAATAAATTTATTGATATAACCGACTGATTGTAAAATATTTTTAAATAAATATAGTGGTTACAAATGGGGTGGACTGGATAAACAATAAATGAAAACAGTGATTGCAGCGGCTTTATTGGCCTTGGGTTTAAATGGGGTGGCACAAGCCGCAACGACTTTTTTAAACGTGTCTTATGATCCTACACGTGAATTTTATCAAGAATATAATCAGGCCTTTGGTCAATACTGGAAACAAAGAACAGGTCAGGAGGTTGATTTTAAACAGTCTCATGGCGGTTCAGGTAAACAAGCCCGCTCAGTTATTGATGGCTTGCAGGCCGATGTGGTGACTTTAGCATTGGCAAATGACATTGATGAAATTGCCAATGCTGGTTTAATCCGTAAAGACTGGCAAAAACAGTTTAAGGATAATTCTGCGCCTTATACTTCAACCGTGGTTTTTTTGGTACGTAAAGGAAATCCTAAAAATATTCGTGACTGGAATGATTTAACCAAAGATGGGGTAGAGATCATTACACCAAATCCGAAAACCGGTGGTGCGCCTCGCTGGATCTATTTGTCGGCTTGGGGCTATGCCTTGAAACAGCCGAGCGGTAATGATGCCAAAGCACGGGAATTGGTGAAAAAACTTTATCAAAATGTCAAAGTTCTGGATTCAGGTGCGCGCGGTTCTCTCACGACATTTGCTGAGCGTGGTATCGGTGACGTGTTGTTGTCTTGGGAAAATGAAGCTTTATTGGCAACACAAGGTTTAGGCAAAGATAAATTTGAAATTGTCTATCCTTCAATTTCCATTCTGGCAGAGCCTTCTGTAGCTATCGTGGATAAAACGGTAGATAAGAATGGCAACCGTCAATTGGCGCGAGGGTATTTGAACTTTCTTTATTCACCTTTAGGGCAGGAGTTGGCGGCAAAACATTATTTCCGTCCTCGTAATCCTCAGGTTGCGGCAAAATACGCAAAACAATTTCCAAAGATTAAATTATTCAATATAAATGATGTGTTTGGTGGTTGGGCAAAAGCGCAAAAAACACATTTTGTAAATGGTGCGATTTTTGATCAGATTTATGCAGAAAAACCATAAATTTAATCTTCATTCAAATCAACATAAAAGATTGAAAAGCAAATGCTGATGGTGTTTGCTTTTTTATTGCATGAAAAATGACAAGAAAACGGTTTTATCTATGAAAAGTTAAGAATTCTCTACAAAAAGTCGTTTGGTGCTGGCGTAAAACAAGGTGATAATGTGCAGTTACATTTTCAGCTGTTGATCCAATTCTTATGTCGCATATTTCTGTCTTACTTCATGAAACCGTTGATGGCGTATTGGCAGGCCGCGATACTGGCATTTTTGTCGATGCGACCTTTGGTCGTGGGGGACATACCAAGCTTTTATTGTCAAAACTTGATCAAAATGCACGCGTTTATGCTTTTGATAAAGATCCTCAAGCCCTTGAAGTTGCAGCACAATTAGAACAAGAAGATTCGCGTTTTAAAATTATTCATGCCAGCTTCGCTGATATTCAGGCGGAACTTGCACATATTGGTATTACCGAAGTCGACGGCATTATGGCTGACTTAGGGGTGTCATCACCGCAGCTTGACCAAGCCGAACGTGGTTTCAGTTTTATGCAAAATGGCCCGCTGGATATGCGTATGGACAATTCGCAAGGCCCAACTGCTGCAGAATGGCTACTGGATATCGAAGAAGAAAAACTCGCAAACATTATTTACCAATATGGTGAAGAACGTTATAGCCGCCGCATTGCTAAAGCCATTAAACTGGCAGGTGAAATGACAACAACAGCTCAACTGGCAGAAGTGGTTAAAACAGCACATCCAAAATGGGAAAAGCATAAGCATCCGGCAACGCGGACTTTTCAGGCCATTCGTATTGCAATTAACAAAGAACTCGATGATATCGAGACATTCTTGCCGCAAGCGGTTGCTCTGTTAAAACCAACCGCACAATTGGCCGTGATTAGCTTTCATTCGCTAGAAGACCGTTTAATCAAACAATTTATTCAAAAAGAATCGAGTTTGGCCGAAGATTCAGGCTGGGGCATGCCTCAAGCACAGGTTGATACTCGACGTTTAAAGAAAGTTTCTCGTATTCGTGCGAGTGAAGCAGAAGTAAAAGCAAATCCTCGTTCGCGTAGTGCGTGGCTACGTGTGGCTGAGCGTTTAGAGCAAAAAGGCTGAGAATGAATAACAAGAATGATGACGACGTTTTACCAAGCAGCAAAAAGGGACTGAAAAAAGTTGTTGTTTATGCTGTGCTCGTTGCATTGGTATTTACCAGTGCAATGATGGTGGTGTTTCAAGTCTTTGAATATCGTCATGATTATCGTGACTTAAGCGCTTATATGCGTGAAAGAGATGATCTGAATGCGGAGTGGGGGCGTTTGCTGATTGAGCAACAAACCTTTGGTGCGACTGCCCAGATTGGTTCTCGGGCAGTGACACAACTCCGTATGTTCTCACCACCCGCTACGCAAACTGTAGTGATTTCTTTACCTATGACTTCAAAGCAATATAAATAAGGCATGCTGTATGGCAGATAAGAGAAGCAAACCAATACGAAAAAAACAGCAGTCGATTTCTGAAAGACCAACACTTGCTTTGGACATGTGGCGATTTTATTTGCTTTGGGGCACGGTACTACTTTGCTTTGTCGTGTTGGTTGCACGTGCATTCTATGTTCAAGTGGTCAATAAAGACTTTTTACAGAATAAAGCCAATGCCAATATTTTGCGTACCGAACGTCTTGAGGCGATGCGTGGGGTGATCAGTGACCGCCACGGTGTGCCTTTGGCGATTAGTACCCCGATCATGAAAATCGTGATCGACCCACGAGATTATTGGGAAACCAAACAGCAGTTTGATGAAATTACTGCTGAACTGAAAAAAGACCCGAATAACCGTAAGTTAAAACGTCAATTGCCAGATAAAAACCTGAATCTGAATGAGCTGGCGGATGCTGTCGGTATAGATCGTGCCGATTTAAAGAAACAAATGCAGGCACGTCCACGTTCACGTTATTTGGTTTTACAAAAAGAAATTCCGCCACAGCAGGCTGACCTGATTATTAAACGCAACTTTCAGGGCGTATATGCCGAAAAAAGTTATAAGCGTTACTATCCTCAACCGCAACCCAATGCACAGATTATTGGTTTGACCAATAGTGAAGGGGTGGGGATTGAAGGTCTGGAAATGCAGTTGAATAAACAGCTTTCTGGTGTCGATGGTGAGCAAAAAATCATTCGTGATAAAAAAGGTAATCGCCTTAAGGTTTCTGAAGTCATTAAAGAAGTTGAGTCTGGCGAGAACATCACGCTCAGTATCGATTCGCGTTTGCAATACATCATGTATCGCGAGCTTACGGCAGCTGGTGTTGCCAACAATGCACGTTCAGCAACGGCGATTGCGGTCGATGTGAAAACTGGTGAAATTTTGGCGATGACCAGTTGGCCATCTTATAACCCGAATGACAAAAATGGTCTCAACAATAAAGATGCAATGCGTAACCGCGGTGCGATTGATATGTTTGAGCCGGGTTCGACCATGAAACCGTTCACGGTGGCAGCGGCTCTGGAAAGTGGCAAATACACACCAAATACCATCGTCAATACTTCACCGGGTTCAATGCGTTTAGGTTGGCATACGATTCGTGATACGCATAACTATGGTGCATTGACCGTATCTGGTGTCATTATTAAATCGTCAAACGTGGGTTCAGCCAAGATCGCATTGTCTCTGCCTAAAGATACAGTACCTTCTTTCTTTAGACGCGCAGGTTTTGGTCATCGTTCAGCCGTTAAATTCCCAGGGGAAAGTGCGGGTCTACTTTATTCAGGTAGCAAGTTAAATCCATCGCAGTTGGGAACTATGGCCTACGGTTATGGTCTGAATGCGACCATTTTACAGGTGGCACAAGGCTATGCCATGTTGGCGAATCATGGCGTACAAATGCCATTGAGCTTGCGCAAACTGGACAAAGCGCCAGAAGGAACACAAGTTCTCGAACCTAAAATTGCCGACCAAGTACTTACCATGCTTGAGCAAGTGACCATGCCGGGCGGTACTGCGAAACAGGCGGTGATTCCGGGTTATCGTGTGGGTGGTAAAACAGGGACAGCACATAAATTACGTGCAGACCGTAAAGGTTACTCGAACAGTGAATATCGTGCTCTGTTTGCGGGTGTTGCGCCAATCAGTGATCCGCGTCTGGCGATGATTGTTGTGGTCGAAAACCCGCAAGGTCGTTATTACGGTGGTCTGGTTGCTGCCCCAGTATTTGCGCGTATGATGCAGGAGTCTTTGCGTCTCCTCAACGTGCCTTTAGATAAGCCACTTGATACTTCTATAAAATCCAATCCGTAGGTAGATTATGTCGATTAGTTTTCAACAGATACATCCGATCAGCATAGATGCGGTTTGGTATAGCCAACCTTTTCAGGGCTTTTCTCTGGATAGCCGCAAGGTTGAAAAGGGACAGATTTTTATTGCCTTGAGCAGTTATAGCCAACCAGAAAAAACACGCCAGTTTGCCCAGAATGCTTTAGATGCAGGTGCATTGGCGGTAATTAGTGAAACGGCTTTAGGCTTTGCCAATGAATGGGTTTGTGCTGATGTTCGCTATCAAATGGGCGAATGGCAAAAGCAGTATTTGCAGGCAGTTGATCCTGTGCAGCCCTTACGTGGTATTGCGGTGACGGGAACCAATGGCAAAACCACGATTTCTCGCCTGATTGCAGAGTTGATTAGCTCGCAAGGCAAAGGCTGTGCGGTCATGGGAACCACAGGCAACGGGATTTTACCTAACCTAACGCCATCAACGCACACCACTTTAGATGCGTTGCAGTTGCAACATGCGCTGCATGACTATGCCAAACAAGGCGCGAGTTTTGTTGCACTGGAAGCCAGTTCGCATGGTTTGGAACAAGGCCGTCTCAATGGCTGTGATCTTGAAATTGCGGTGTATAGCAATTTAAGCCGTGACCATCTGGATTATCACGGTACGCTAGAAGCCTATGCTGAAGCAAAAGCGTTGCTGTTCAAATTTACGACCTTAAAAGCTGTCGTCATTAATCTGGATGATGCACATGCACAGCTTATGTTGGATGCAGCAAAAGCCAATCCATCGCAACCTAAAATCCTCACCTATTCTTTGACTCAAACCTCTGCTGATTATCATATTGCTGATTTGCAATATCGTTTAAGTGGTGCGAGTTTTACGCTGATGAGCCCAACGGGTGCTTATACGGTACAAAGCCCATTGCTTGGGCATTTTAATGTCGAAAATTTATTGGCGAGTTTGATTGCAGCTGAATATGCAGGTTTTGCGCTGGTAGATCTGGTGCAATTTGTGCCGCAATTGAAAGGTGCACCGGGTCGTATGCAGGTAATTCAGGATGCTGAGCGTCTGTTTGTGGTGGATTATGCACACACACCGGATGCCTTGATTCAGGTACTGACCACATTGAAACGTCATGTCACTGGACAGTTGTGGGCGGTATTTGGTTGTGGTGGAGATCGTGACCGTGGTAAGCGTCCACTCATGACTCAGGCCGCGCTTGACCATGCCAATCCAGTCATGCTGACTTCGGATAATCCGAGAACTGAAAATCCTGAACAGATTTTTGCTGACATGAAGCAGGGCATTGATTTTACTGCCCACATAATGCATGAAATCCATGATCGCCGTGAAGCGATTAAGTTTGCTGTCGCGCAAGCCCAGGCGGGAGATATTGTGGTGATTGCGGGTAAGGGGCATGAAAATTATCAGGAAATCGATGGCGTGCGTCATTGGTTTGATGACGTGGTTGAAGTGCAATCTGCAATTGCTGCCCAGTCACATTCGGTACATTCTGCTTATCCTGCGCAATAGTGTGAAAAAAGGTAAATAAAAACGATGCATACCTCAACGACCAGTACTGTTCCATTAGAACTGTGGACAGCAGAACAATTACAACTCGCCACCCAAGGGGAGTGGCATCAGCAAAATGTCCCGCAGGGTGAAATTAAACGTATTTTGACTGACTCACGTCACGCTGAGGCGGGCGATGCGTTTCTCGCTTTAAAAGGTGAACGTTTTGATGCGCATAATTTTGTAGCACAAGTGGCTGCACAAGGTTGTCAGATTGCCATCGTAGAGCATCCTGTTGATGCTGATATTGCACAGCTCGTCGTAAAAGATACGCGTTTGGCGTTAGGGCATCTTGGAGCCTATCGCCGTCAGCAAAACCAACAGTTGAAAGTCATTGCCTTAACGGGCAGTAGTGGTAAAACCACCACCAAAGAAATGCTGGGCAGTATTTTGTCCCGTTTAGCACCGACATTGATCACGCGTGGCAACCTGAATAACGACTTGGGTGTACCGATGATGTTGCTGGAACTGCGTCAGGAACATCAATATGCCGTGATGGAGCTGGGTGCTAGTCATCAAGGTGAAATTGATTACACCTCGAATCTGGTACAGCCACATGTGGCAGGCATTTTGAATATTGGTACAGCGCACTTGGGTGAATTTGGTGGTCGCGAGGGCATTTGCCGCGCTAAATCAGAAATCTATGCGCATATTTTGCCGCAAGGCACCGCAATTGTTCCTGCACAAGATGATTATGCAGCTACTATTCGTGAAAATGCACAGGCACACCCGATTCTGAGTTTTGGTAAAGGCGGCGATGTCTTTGCGACCGATATTCAACTTCATCCTCAATCGGCACAATTTAATTTGCATACGCCACAAGGTGTTCGTGCAGTGAACTTGCCATTTGCAGGGGCGCATAATGTACAGAATGCCGCAGCCGCTACCGCATTTGCTTTAGCGCTTGGTATTGCGCTTGATGATATTGTGCAAGGCTTAGAGCAAGCACAAGGTGCCAAAGGTCGTCTGAACTTTATTCAGCAGCAGAATCATCTGTTTATTGATGATACCTATAATGCCAACCCGACTTCCATGCGTGCAGCAGCACAGGTGCTCTTGCAGCAGCAGGGCTTAAAAGTCATGGTGATGGGCGATATTGGTGAGCTGGGTGACAGTAGCTGGCAAGAGCATCATGATCTTGGCCGAGACTTGGCATTGTTACCATTAGATCATCTGGTTGTCGTCGGTGAATTCGCTGAAGCAGCGCAACAAGGTTCATCTTATTCAGAAAAGTTACATGCCTTTGCAACACAGGCAGAAGCATTACCGTTTTTAATTAATTTAGTCCAAACACATCAACCCCAGTCAATGAGTTTCCTGTTTAAAGGGTCTCGTTATACCCATATGGAAACGTTGATGGCTGACTTGATGGAGAAAATTTAAATGTTGTTATGGTTATTTGAACAATTGGCGGACTATAACAGTTCGTTTCAGGTTGTTCGTTATTTAACGTTGCGCTCTTTGTTGAGCTTGCTGACTGCCTTGACGATCGGACTGGTATTAGGCCCAGTCATGATTCGTAAATTACAGGCATTAAAATATGGTCAGGCGGTGAGCTCTTTTGCGCCAGAAAACCATGCCAAAAAAATGGGTACCCCAACCATGGGCGGGATCCTCATTTTACTCTCTATCGGGATCAGTACGTTATTGTGGGCTGATTTATCCAATCCATATGTCTGGATCGTGCTTGGCGTGATGGTGGTCTTCGGTGCGGTAGGTTGGGCTGATGACTGGATTAAAGTTCGTTATAAAGACAATGCTGGCTTGCCGGCGCGCAAGAAGTTCTTCTGGACTTCGGTCGCGTCTCTAGGTGCAGGTATTGCCTTATATGTGATTGCAAAACAGCAGGATAGCGCAGTACATACAGCGAATATGCTGGACTTGCTGATTCCTTTCTTTAAGAATCTCTCGATTCCATTATCAGCGGTTCCACTAGGCTTGGCGTTTATTGTCTTTACTTATCTGGTGATTAACGGCGCATCGAATGCGGTGAATCTGACGGATGGTCTGGATGGTTTGGCGATCATGCCAATCGTAATGGTTGCAGCAGGTTTAGGTGTATTTGCTTATTTATCGGGTGATATCCGTTTCGCTGAATATTTGCATATTCCTTATGTAAAATATACCTCTGAGCTGGTAGTCATCTGTTCGGCAATGGTCGGTGCTGGTTTGGCCTTCCTCTGGTACAATGCGCATCCAGCCCAAGTCTTTATGGGCGATGTCGGTGCATTGGCACTCGGTGCGATGCTCGGTACCATTGCGGTGATGGTTCGTCAGGAAATCGTATTTGCGATTATGGGCGGTGTCTTTGTGATGGAAGCCATTTCTGTGTTCTTACAGATCGGTTCATTGCGTATGCGTAACAAGCGTGTGTTCTTGATGGCGCCTCTGCATCACCATTATGAAAAACAAGGCTGGAAAGAAACACAGGTTGTGATTCGTTTCTGGATTATCACGATTTTCCTCGTCGTGTTAGGCTTAATGACCTTAAAATTACGTTAAACCAAGATTCAAGAAAGAAGCTGGTATTGACCAGCTTTTTTTATGTTTGGAGAAAATAGATGAGTTTGTTGATGTGTCCTGTTTGTCGCCAATCATTGAATTTGGTTGAAAACTCCTGGCGTTGTGAAAAAGGGCATCACTATGATGTAGCGAAACAGGGCTATGTCAATTTACATGTGGTGCAGCATAAACATAGCAAGTCACCTGGGGACACGCCTGAGTCGGTACTGGCACGTCGTGAGTTTTTGCAAGCAGGTTTTTATCAACCTTTACAGCAGGCTGTAGTGGAGATTATGCAACAGCTTAAACCTCAAGCTGTGCTGGATATTGGTTGTGGTGAAGGCTATTACACCAGTGCAATGCAGTCGCATACTCAACAGTGTATCGGGGTGGATATTGCCAAAACTGCGGTGCAAAGAGCAGCCAAGCTGAATTCAAAAGTGACTTGGGTGGTGGGAACAGGAGCGACTTTGCCTGTTCAGGATCATTCAATTGACCTTTGCACCAGTCTGTTTAGTCCAATTCCTCAAGATGAAATCATGCGAGTGTTACAAGAGGATGGCTATCTGATTGTGGTTACGCCTGCGCCACGTCATTTATACGATTTGCGCGAAGCCTTGTTTGAGCAAGTGAACTTGCATGAGCCACAGAAGTTTGTGGAGCAGTTGGAGGCACAGTTTGAGCTAAAACAGGAACGGGTGGTTGAGAGCATCATGTCACTGGATCAGCAGGCGTTAAAAAATCTTATTGCCATGACGCCGTATGCTTATAAGGCCAATCCTGAGCGACGCAAACTGCTAGAGCAGTCGTCACAATTTGCAGCGACCGCATCCTTCCAGATTTATCTGTTCCAGAAAAAAAAGAAGCCATCAATTTGATGGCTTCTTTTTTGGTTACTGAATCTGATTAATCAGATTTTCAATTCCGTCACGCTCTTTTTGAGGTGCTGGATTATTACCCATTGCTGGTGGTTGCTTTTTGGCAGGGACAATCGGACGTTCCTCAACTGAGGTTGGTGGTGTGGTTCCTGGCAGGTCAGAAAAGTCGTTTTGAGTTGAACGTGTTGGTACAGGCGGTGCTGGACGATAAAGTGGACGAGCCAGTGGTGGCGAAGCACGATATTCTTTTTTGTCTTCACTTTGCTGGATCTGTAATTTATCACGCGAAATTGGATCTTTCGCCTCTTTATCTAGACGTACCCATGCCGATGGCGTGTCTTTTAATGATTGACCCATGAAGTTGGTCCAGATCGGAAGCGCTGCAACACCACCGTATTCACGACGACCTAGCGTGCGCGGTTGGTCAAAGCCAACCCAAGCCACAGCAACCAACTTGCCATTGAAGCCTGCGAACCATGCATCTTTCGCATCGTTGGTTGTTCCTGTTTTACCACCCAAATCATCACGGCCGATTTTCATCGCAGCACGTCCTGTACCGTGTTGAATTACATCACGTAAGATGTTGGCCATGTCATAAGCCGAGCTTGATTTCAGGATGCGTTGTGCCTGACGATAGTCACCATTTGGCTTGCTTGCTTTTTCAGTATCAGCAGCAGTCATTGGTACTTCAGATGCTGCATTTGTATCATCCAAAGTCTCATTGGTGATTTCTTTGACTTCATCTTTTTTGCTTGCATCAGCCGTTTGTTGTTTCGCATCGTTCTTTGCAGTGGCAATACAAGGAATACATGCATACTCAGGCTTTGCTTCATAAATGACTTTGCCATACGCATCTTCAATACGTGTAATAAAGTGCGGCTGGATACGGTAACCGCCATTGGCAAATGTCGCATAACCTGTTGCCATTTGGATCGGTAATACCTGTGGCGTACCTAAGGCAATGGTGTAGTTACGTGGAATCTGGTCATCTTGTAAACCAAAATCCATAAACAGTTGGCGGGTACGTTCGATCCCGACATTTTGTAATAAACGGACAGAAACCGAGTTTCGTGACAAGTAAAGTGCACGACGTAATGGAATCATACCAAGATAGCGTCCATCCGCGTTTCTTGGTGACCATTTCCCAATGGTAATAGGGCTATCGTTAACCATGCTATATGGCGTCATACCACGCTCTAAAGCCAGCGCATACACGAATGGTTTAATGGTAGAACCAGGTTGTCTCCAACCTTGTAAAGCACGGTTAAATTTTGATTGATAGAAGTTATAGCCACCGACAACTGCTTCAATTGCACCGTCATTTGGATTAATGGCAATGAGCTGGCCCTGTACTTTTGGTACTTGAGTCAAAGCCCATACCGTTTTGCCTTCATTTGGACGTAAACGCACAATATCTTTGACTTTGACAATTTGTGAAGCATTCGATGGCGCGCCACCCACACTATTGGCGTTGCGATATGGACGTACCCAAGACATGCCTGACCAGTTCACTGTTACGGTTGAGCCATCTTGCATCAAGGCTTCAAAAGAATTGTTATTCACTTTGGTGACTTGAGCAGGGTAGGTGTTCGCATAAGCCATGAACTGTTTTAAAGGTTTATCATGTGCTTCTGGACCGCGCCAGCCATGACGACGGTCATATGCTTCCAGTCCATTTTGAATCGCTTGTTCTGCATAACGCTGACGGTTGCTATCAACGGTGGTGTAAACCTTATAACCTGAGTCAATCGCCTGTTCGCCAAAATGCTCAACTAATTCGGAACGGACCATTTCTCCGACATAGGGAAAAACGTTACTTACTGAGCGATCAACCATGTTCAGATTGATTGGCTCGGCAACCGCTTGCTGGTATTGATTCTGGTTGATATAACCCAGCTGCAGCATACGTCCCAAAATCCAGTTACGACGCTCAAGTGCACGATCTGGATTAACTACAGGGTTATATTTTGATGGTGCTTTTGGTAAACCCGCAATCATTGCCATTTGTGCGGTGGTTAGCTCATTCAGGTTTTTGTTGTAATAGATACGAGCAGCCGCAGCGATACCGTAGGCATTTTTACCCAAGAAAATTTTATTGACATACGCCGTCAAAATTTCCTGTTTTGTTAAATTCTGTTCGATTTTTCGTGCAAGAAAAACCTCAGTCAGTTTACGTCTTAGTGTTCGGTCTGGACTTAAATAATAGTTCTTCGCAACCTGCATGGTAATGGTTGAGCCCCCAGTCTGGACATCAGAACCCGTAACAGATTCAGTCAAAGCTCGCCCTAAGCCTTTAAAACTGATGCCGTTATGCTCAAAAAATGAGGAGTCTTCTGCTGCAAGGAAACCATGAATAAAGGTCGGAGGAATCTGTTCATACTTAACAGGAATTGATAATTTCCCGCCATATTCCGCAATCAACTTATTATCTGCCGTATAGACTTGCAATGGTTTTAATAAAGGCGCTTTTTTTAATGAGCTCATATCTGGCAATGATGGCGCGAGATAGAGATACATGCCATAAAATCCCATTGGAAGTGAGACTAAGATAATAATAACGATCAAAAAAAATGGGCGAACAATACCAGAACTGGATAGCTTTTTCATAATAAGTAAGTTTTAATAAGAGCGAATGGCAAACTAATTGTGGTCAGTATATCCTTTAGACATGCGGATTGTTAGATGAGTTATTGTATCCGTATCAATTAAAGACCAAAACAAAATTAGTATGTTGAATTTTTGGGGATAAAAAAATAAATAGGAAAGTACTGTGCTCAGGTTATATCGTAAACCAAATAAGGGGTTAGTGGGTGTCGATATTAGTTCGACAACTGTTAAATTATTGGAGCTCTCTGTAAAGAACGGTAGATATTGGGTTGAAAGTTATGCGGTGATGCCATTACCTGAAAATAGTGTAGTGGAAAAAAGCATTCTGAACCCAGAGGCGGTGGGTGATGCGCTTGAGAGAGTCGTCAACCTTGTGAATCCTCACACCACCAATGTTGCATTTGCAGTGCCTACTTCTATGGTCATTAACAAGATTATAGAAATGGATGCTGACATGTCGGATGAAGAACGTGAAGTTCAGATCCGTATGGACGCTGAGCAATACATTCCGTTCCCGTTAGATGAAGTGAGTCTGGATTTTGAAGTTTTACCTGACCGTTTGGCCAATGCAAACCGGGTAAACGTACTGCTCGTGGCCACGCGAACAGAAAATGTAGATACGCGTGTCGAAGTGCTTGAACTGGCTGGCCTCACTGCAAAAATCGCCGAAGTTGAAAGTTACGCAATGGAGCGTGCTTTTAGTGTCTTTGCTGATACCTTGCCAATGGGTGCCAATACTGTCGGTATTCTGGATATTGGTCATACCATGACCACGCTTTCTGTGATGCAGAAAGGCAAAATTATCTATACCCGTGAGCAAGTGTTTGGCGGTCGTCAACTGACTCAAGATGTACAAAGCCGTTATGGCTTGTCTTTTGAGGAAGCGGGTCGTGCCAAAAAAGAAAGAACACTGCCAGACGATTATGATACCGAGGTGCTTGAGCCTTTCCTTGATGCAGTCGTTCAGCAAGCTGCACGTTCACTCCAGTTCTTCTTTTCATCTTCTCAGTTCAATGAGATTGACCATATTTTACTTGCTGGCGGGAATGCCAATATTCCTGGTCTGGCGAAATTATTACAACAAAAGCTCGGTTACCGGGTGACCATTGCCAATCCATTTTTACAAATGGGTTTTTCTCCCCAAATTGATATTAAAAAAATTGAAAATGATGCTTCCTCTTTAATGGTGGCATGTGGTTTGGCAATGAGGAGTTTTGATTAATGGCAAAGATTAACTTACTCCCTTGGCGTGATGAGCTAAGAGAACAAAGAAAGAAACAGTTTGTCGCTTTTTGTGTTGGGGTTGCTGCATTAGGGGTTGCATCGGTCTTTTCAGGATGGATGTATTTTGACCATAAACTGAGTGATCAGGAGCAGGCCAATCAGCTGATTGTGAGTACTAATCAGAATCTGGATACACAACTGAAAGCTCTAGATGGTTTGCAAGAACGCCGTAATGCCATTATTGAGCGTATGAAGCTGATTCAGGGTTTACAAGGGCAACGTCCAGTTACGGTACGTCTAGTGGATGAACTGGTTCGCGTCACACCACCAACCATGTACTTGACCAAGTTTACCCGTACAGGTGATAAATTCACCATCGAAGGTAAAGCAGAAAGCCCGAATACCGTGGCTGAACTGTTGCGTAATCTTGAGGCTTCGCCGTGGTATCGCAATGCCTTTATGAACTCATTCCTTGCAGTAGATGAAGATAAAAACAAAGATAAAGCAGCAAGCTCGCTGGTTCCTCGGGTTGAGGAAAACTATGGAAGTTTTATTGTCACTGTAGATTTGGGTGAGATTGGTACAACTGTTGAGGCTGCACCAACAACAGAACAGGCAGCATCAGGGACAGTAGCAGTGGGGACCGCGAAATGAACCAAGATGAATTGAATCAAGACACCGTTGCTGTCAAGAAAAAGAAAATGACGGTCGAGCAGTTCTTCCAGCAATTTAATACGCTGGACATGAACAATTACGGCAGTTGGCCTTTATCTGTCAAAATCACGTGCTGGATCTTCGTATTTTTAGCTGTGATTGCGCTGGGTTATTTTGTGGTGATTAAATCTCAGCTCGAAGCGATTGAGAATGCTCAGGCGCAGGAACAAAGCTTACTCAATGAATTTAGAGAAAAAGATTCCAAACTGCGTAACTTGCAACAATACCAAGCGCAGTTGCAAGAAATGGAAGCGAATTTTAATCAACAATTAGAACAGCTACCAAAAGAAACAGAGATTCCGAGTCTGGTTGAAGACATCAACTTGACGGGTGTCAACTCTGGCCTGAAATTTAAAAACATCCGTCTGGAAAATGAAGTCAAACAAGAGTTCTTTATTGAGCAGCCAATCAGTATCGATGCGACAGGCGATTACCATGCGTTTGGTGCTTTCGTGACAGGTATTGCAGCCTTGCCTCGTATTGTGACTTTGCATGACTTTACGGTTGAAGCAAAAGAAGATACCCAGAAAAAATCTGATATTCCTGTGGTGAATTATACTGTGAAAGCCAAGACCTACCGTTATGTAGGCGCGGATGATCAGGCCAATGCCGCTGCGGCAGCGACAAATAATCCACCTGCTGCAGGAGGAAAGTAAGCCATGAATAATTATAAATTACTACTTAGCTTGTTGCTTGGATTGGGGTTGGTTGGATGTGATTCGCGTATTGATGCAGTCAACCAGAAGATGGCTGAAATCCGAAATCAGCCACCTTTACCGATTGAACCTGCACCTGTATTTACACCTGTACCGTTATTTAACTATTCGGCGCATCAGCTGAAAAGCCCATTTATGCCAAGTTCTTTAGCTGCCGAGTTAAAGATTATGGCAGGCAAACGTGTCTATCCGAACTTTAATCGTCAGCCACAACCGCTAGAGAGCTATGCGCTGGAATCATTAAATATGAAGGGTAGCATGCGTGGCAGAAGCAGCGAGACGATTGCTCTGATTCAAACACCAGATGGGCAAATCGAGCGTGTACAAGTGGGTAGTTATTTGGGGATGAATCAGGGGCGCATCATTAAAATTAGCCCGACTCAGATAGATTTGGTGGAAATCGTACCTGATGGACGAGAAGGTTACGTAGAAAGACCTCGAACACTCGTTCTCATTGGACCAGCACCATAAGATTAAGGGAATAACAATGAAAAAACAGTTTAAAGATTCTTTATTTGGGGAAGCGAAGACCATGAATCATGCATTCCGTCAATTTTCTATGGCTGCGATTACGCTTGCAGTGATGCAGGTTGCATCAGCACAAGTCAGCATGACCAATATTGTGCCCATGAATTTGGCTGAACAAGGTACAGAAATCCGCGTCATGTTTAATGGTTTGCCACCGCAACCACAAGCTTATCAGCTTGAACAGCCTGCTCGCTTGATTCTGGATTTTGATAAAGCACAACAAACCTTAAAACAAACTTCTATTCCTGTTTCAACCAATGAAGCAAGTTCTGTTGAAGTTGCGGCAGACGACCAGCGTTCTCGTGTGATTGTGAATTTGAAAGATGCTGGTGCATTTACGACACGTGTGGAAGGCAATACTTTTGTACTGAAAATTAATTCAGCCAAGCCTGCGGCAATGGCAGCTCCAGTCGCTGCCGTGCGTCAGGCACAACAAGGTATTTCCAATATTGGTTTCCAGCGTGGCAATCAAGGCGAAGGGCTGGTGGTTATTGATTTATTAGGCAATAACACACCAGTAGATGTGCAACAACAAGGCAGTAAGATTGTTGTGCGTACCATGGGGAATAAAATCCCGACGCATTTGGCTCGTCGTTTAAATACCAATGACTTCGCAACGCCTGTTGCAAGTATTGATGCCTATAACGACAAGGGCAATGGTGTCATTACCATTCAGTCTGCGGGTAGCTATGAATATATGGCTTATCAGGCAGAAAATAAACTGACTATCAGCTTAAAGCGTCCTGAAGATAAATCACCGACCAAGGCCAAGACCCAAACCTATACCGGGAATAAAATTTCTTTAGACTTCCAGGATATTGAAGTACGCCGTGTATTGCAGTTACTTGCAGACTTTACCGGTATCAATATGGTGGCCGCAGATACGGTGCAAGGTAATATCACCTTACGTCTTAAAGACGTGCCGTGGGATCAGGCTTTGGATATTGTCTTGAAAACCAAGAATCTGGACAAGCGTCGTAATGGTAATGTGATCTGGATTGCACCAGTTTCAGAACTGATTAAGGCTGAGGAAGAAGAAGCTAAAGCGCAGGCACAAAGCGTGAAACTGGCGCCTCTGCAAACTGAATATATTACGTTAAGCTATGCAAAAGCAGTGGATATTGAAAAGCTGATTACCCAAGGCAAAAATGCGAGTACCGGGAATGGTAATTCTTCCGGCTCAATCAGCAATGATACTTTGGCGGGTGGCTTGTTAAGTCCAAGAGGAACTATCTCGATTGATCCGCGAACCAATACTTTAATTGTGAATGATACTTCACAGAAGATTGATCAGATCCGTAAGATGGTTGACCTGCTGGATGTGTCAGTGAAACAGGTGATGATTGAAGCACGTATTGTCAGTGCCAGCACCGATTTTACCAAAGAGATGGGGGTGAAATGGGGAATCTTGTCTCAGGGGATTACCAAAAATAATGACCTGTTAGTGGGTGGTAGTGATCAGACATTGTGGGATTTAAGAAAGCCTGAGAAAGATAGCGATACAGGTGGCTGGAAATATGAAATTGAACGTCCGGATAACCTGAATGTCGACTTGGGTGCAGTTACACCTGGGGCAAGCCGTATTGCTTTTGGTTTAATTAGCCTGTCAGACTTTATGCTGGATTTAGAACTTTCAGCGGTACAGGCCGATGGCTATGGCGAAGTGATTTCGACACCGAAAGTCATGACTGCCGACAAGCAAGCTGCAAAAATTGAATCAGGTAAGAAAATTCCTTATACCTCATCAACGGGTGGTGGTGCGAATGCCGTGCCTAAAACAGAATTTATTGATGCGACCTTAAGTCTGGATGTGACACCAAGCATTACTCCTGACGGTAAAGTCATGATGAAGCTGAACATTACCAAAGACTCGCAAAGTACGCCGACTCCAACAGGACAGCTCACCATTAATAAAAACCAGATCGATACCAATGTACTGGTGGATAATGGTGAAACCGTAGTGCTTGGTGGTATTTTTGAGCAGGAAAATATCAGCTCTCAAGTGAAAGTCCCATTCTTGGGTGACTTACCTTATGTCGGACGCTTATTCCGCCGTGACCTGAAAACAGACAATAAACGTGAGCTACTTATTTTTATTACGCCGAGAATTGTTAATGACACTTTAACCAGAAATCATTAATATATTTTCAATAATCGCAATTCATATAGGTGGCGCGTTGCCAAGCAAAGCGTTTGAAACCCTACCAAATATTTATTTGGTAGGGCCAATGGGGGCAGGAAAAACAACAGTTGGCCGGCATTTAGCAGAATTGCTAGGCCGTGATTTTATTGATAGCGATCATGAAATCGAACGTAAAACAGGTGCCACAATTCCATGGATTTTTGAAAAAGAAGGGGAAGTCGGATTTCGGTTACGCGAAACCAATGTATTGAATGACTTAACCTCTCGTCCATTATTGGTATTGGCTACAGGCGGTGGCGCAGTCACCCAAGTTAAAAACCGAGAATTTCTGAAACAGCGTGGAATCGTTGTTTATCTTTATACTCCTGTAGAGTTACAACTACAGCGAACCTATCGCGATAAAAATCGCCCTTTATTACAAGTCGAAAATCCAGAGCAAAAACTACGTGACTTATTGGCACTGCGTGATCCTTTATATCGCGAGGTCGCACACTATGTCATTGAAACAAATCAAGGTGCCGCACGGGATTTAGCACAACGTATCTTGCACGTCATTTTATCTAAACAAGTTAAGTAATCGCTGGTTGGTTGTCATTATGCAAACGTTACATGTTGAGTTGGGTGATCGTCGTTATCCAATATTTATTGGTAGTCATTTAGATCCAAAAGAATTGCTTGAGCCTTATTTACATGGTCGACAAGTCATGCTGGTGTCTAACTCAACGGTTGCGCCTTTATATTTACAACATTATATGGATGCCTTGACTCAGCTTGATAAACAAGTCGCTCAATGCATTTTGCCAGATGGCGAGAAATATAAAGACCTTCAGCATTTGAATCTTATTTTCGATGCTTTGCTTGAAGCAGGCTTTAATCGGGATTGTACCGTACTGGCTTTGGGTGGTGGTGTCATCGGCGATATGGCAGGTTTTGCCTCAGCCTGTTTCCAGCGTGGCGTCTATTTTGTTCAGGTACCGACCACCTTGTTGTCACAGGTTGACTCAAGCGTAGGTGGCAAAACGGGTATTAACCATCCATTGGGCAAGAATATGCTGGGTGCTTTCCAGCAGCCACAAGTGGTGCTGGCGGATATGGCTCAGCTAGAGACTTTGCCAGATCGCGAACTGTCTGCGGGCCTGTCAGAAGTGATTAAATATGCCTTATTGGGTGATGTTGATTTTCTGGTCTGGCTAGAACAGAACATGGATGCTCTGGTTGCACGTGATGCAAACTTATTGGCAGAGGCTGTTTATCGCTCATGCGCACATAAAGCGCGTATTGTTGCAAACGATGAAAAAGAGCAGGGCGAGCGCGCCTTACTTAATCTTGGGCATACCTTTGGACACGCGATTGAATCTTATCTGGGTTACGGCACATGGTTGCATGGCGAAGCTGTAGCTACGGGTATGGTGATGGCTGCAGATTTGTCCCATCGTTTAGGCTGGATTTCAGCCGAAGATGTGCAACGTACAAAAAATATCATTCAACGCGCCAATTTACCGATATCATGTCCAAAAATTCCATTAGATGAATTCTTGGCTTATATGTCGCATGATAAAAAAGTCTTAAATGGGCAGTTACGTCTGGTTTTATTGAAAACATTAGGTCAGGCGGTGATTACCAAAGACTTTGACGTTGAGTTAATGAAACAATCTATTCTTGCAAATCAATCTGCATAATTAATTATTTGGGTAAAGCATGGCTGTGTCACGATCAATTTGGCAAAATATTCAACAATATAGCTGGCTCGTTTTCGCGTTGGCTTGTTTAATTGCTGCATTGATATTCTGGGGCGTTACGGATACTAAAGCACTGGTCAAAGAGCAACAGCCGACTGAAACGGAAACACAGGTTCAGATTCAACCTGAAAAGGTGGCAGCGACTGCACATCTGGGCGCACTTTCGGATGAAGTAAAGCCATTAGATACCACGACACGTGTTGTTGTCTCTAATGATCATGCACCTGAATTCCGTGGAACCAAATATGTTAAGGATAATCAACGTCAGTGGACGATGGAAATTTTCCGCAGTTCAGATGAGGCAATTATTAAAAATTTCTTGTTAAATCGAGCTGATCGCAAGAAGTTTGTTTATTTCCGTCTGAGTGGTGAAGATCAGGTTGAGCAATATGTGCTTACTTATGGTGCTTTTTCAAATGCAGAAGAAGCCACCCGTCAATTTGCCCAGCTCAATCTGGCGCTTCCTGAGTCGATAAAGCCGAAAGCACAACAGCTGACAACATATGCTGAGTTTGTGAATGATTTAGGCTCTGATGAAATGAAATCGGCGACCAATCAGCTTTATGCAATACAGTTAAGACCTGCAGCACTGCCTAGAGTGGATGAAACCTTGTTAATGAATCGAGCACCAGCAACGAGCAATCGGGCGGCAGATACATCAACAACCGTTAAAACGACTGTGACTCAACGTGATGCACAAGGTAATGTCGTTAACGTTAAACAAAGCCAATCGGCCCCTCCAGCACCGACAAATGCTGAAAAAATAAAAGAAAATTCAGATTCTTCTAAACGAGAAGTAAGCGACCCATTTAATTGATGTTGCACTAAAATTGTGCAGAAGTGATTCTTTTTATAGCAACATGATTTTTTTTGGTGCGTTTTATAACTAGGGGCAAGTTCTTTGCCCCTTATAATTTAAAGTTATTTTAATTTTTTTAATGATTTAGTAAATCCTATTTTACATGGCATGTTTTTTGCATTCTTGTGGTGCTAATTTGTCTGCTCATTGCGCCTTTTGGTACTAAATGATTCATTAGTTTAGTGAAATGGAAAGTTTTTGTGCTTTACAAACTTTTTTGAGGGTGTAATAACTGAAAACACTTTAGATGGCGAAATGCACTGCGTCTTTAAAAAGAAAGGCGTATATTGCAAATCCGCCAGTAAAAATGTTTTCGCGAAGCATTGAACTTTAAATGAGTTGATCGGCAATATCGCAGAAAATGAATTGAATGTTTGTTGCTCGAAAGAGCCATGTTGAAAGAAGGGTACGCTATGCACATGCCATCGCCTAATACTGTAGCTCCCGCTCAAGGTTTATATCAGCCTGACGAGTTTAAGGATAACTGTGGTTTTGGTCTGATTGCCCACATGAAGGGTGAATCAAGCCATCATCTGGTCGAAACTGCGATTCACAGTTTAAGTTGCATGACGCACCGTGGTGGTATTGCCGCGGATGGTAAAACAGGAGATGGGTGCGGATTGTTATTGGCGATGCCGAAACAATTTTTCCGTGACGAAGCTCAGAAACTGGGAACCAACCTGACTGAGATTTTTGCTGCTGGTACGGTATTTTTAAATATTGATCCTGCTTTAGCGCAAAATGCGAAAAACATTTTAAATAAGGAAATCGAAGCTGCGGGCCTGACCGTTGCAGCATGGCGTGTCATTCCAACCAATAACGATGCATTAGGTGAGATTGCACTTCAATCTTTACCTGCATTTGAACAGATTCTCGTGAACTGCCCAATGGGCTTAACTGAAGTCGAGTTTAACCGTAAGCTCTTCTTGGCCCGTCGTCGTGCAGAACAAAAATTACAAAATGATCCATTATTCTATGTGACCACATTAGCGACTACAGTGATCAGCTATAAAGGTCTGATGATGCCAGCAGCGATTGCTGACTTCTATACCGACTTGGCTGACGAGCGCTTAAAATCACATATCGTGGTCTTCCACCAACGTTTCTCAACCAATACCTTGCCACGTTGGCCATTGGCACAGCCATTCCGTTACCTTGCACATAATGGTGAGATTAATACCATTACGGCGAACCGTAACTGGGCATTGGCACGTACACCAAAATTTGAAAATGCATTACTTCCAGGTCTGACTGAGTTAAATCCGATCGTAAACCGTACAGGTTCGGATTCATCAAGCCTAGATAACATGCTTGAAATTCTTGTTGGCGGTGGCATGGATCTGTTCCGTGCACTCCGTATGCTGGTTCCACCAGCATGGCAAAACGTTGAAACTCTGGATGCTGACTTACGTGCCTTCTATGAATTCAACTCAAAGCACATGGAAGCATGGGATGGCCCAGCAGGTCTGGTGATTCAGGATGGTCGTCATGCGATCTGTATGCTTGACCGTAATGGTTTACGTCCAGCGCGTTGGGTAATCACAAAGAATGATTACATCACACTTGCTTCTGAAATTGGCGTGTGGGGTTATGAGCCAGAAGATGTCGTATCTAAAGGCCGTGTTGGCCCTGGTCAAATCCTTGTAGTCGATACTTTAACTGGCAAAGTGCTTGATACTAAAGATGTCAGCAATCACCTGAAAAACATGCGTCCATACCGTGAATGGTTGCGTGATCATGCGATTCGCTTACAGGCAAATCCACAGCTTGAAGAGCAACTGGTGGATCAAGGCCTAACAGGTGATAAGTTAAAAGCAGCGCAAAAAATGTTCATGGTAACATTTGAAGAGCGCGATCAACTGTTACGTCCAATCGCAGAAAGCGGTCAGGAAGCTGTGGGTTCAATGGGCGATGATACCCCAATGGCGGTATTGTCTCGTCAAGTGCGCCATGTTTCTGACTATTTCCGTCAGCAGTTTGCTCAGGTCACCAACCCGCCAATCGATCCATTACGTGAATCGATCGTAATGTCATTGGAAACCTGTTTAGGCCGTGAACAGAACGTGTTCGAGCAAGGCCCAGAGCATGCCGACCGTATCATCATTTCAAGTCCTGTATTGTCTAATTCAAAAATGCAGCAGCTTCGCGATGTTGAAAAAGAGCGCGAAGGCTATGGCGTGGTTGATATTGATCTGAACTATGCTGAAACTGAAGGTTTACAAGCAGCGATTGCACGTATCTGTGAAGAATCAGCACAGGCGGTACGTGATGGCAAAACGCTGATTGTATTAACAGATAAAAACTTCCGTGAAGGCTTCTTGCCTGCAAACTCTGCATTGGCAACAGGTGCAGTACACCATCATTTGATTAAAACAGGTTTGCGTACTGATGCGAACATTTTAGTTGAAACAGGTTTTGCACGTGATCCACATCAGTTTGCGGTATTACTTGGCTTTGGTGCGACTGCCGTATATCCATATTTGGCTTATGATGTCATCAATGACTTGGTTGCTAAAGGCGAATTATTGGGTGATCCAATCCATTCACAAGCAAACTTCCGTAAAGGGATTGAGAAAGGCTTACTTAAAGTTCTTTCTAAAATGGGAATCTCGACGGTTGCCTCTTACCGTGGCGGTCAGTTATTTGAAGCAGTCGGTTTATCTTCTGAAGTGGTTGATAAATGTTTCCTTGGCGTACCAAGCCGTATTCAAGGTGCGACTTTTGCTGACCTTGAAAATGACCAGAAGAAATTGGCGACGACTGCTTGGCAGAACCGTAAGCCGATTGATCAAGGTGGTTTGCTTAAATTCGTATTTGGTAAAGAGTACCATGCGTTTAACCCAGACGTGATCAATGCCTTACATAAAGCTGTACGTTCAGGCCAATATGTTGACTTTAAAGAATATGCAGAACTGGTCAATAACCGTCCAGTTGCAACGATTCGTGACTTATTCAAGTTAAAAACCACGGATGGAATTGCGATTGATCAGGTTGAAACGATCGAAGAAATTCTGCCACGTTTTGACTCTGCGGGTATGTCTTTAGGTGCATTATCACCAGAAGCACATGAAGCGATTGCGATTGCCATGAACACCATTGGTGGTCGTTCTAACTCGGGTGAGGGCGGTGAAGATCCTGCTCGTTATGGCACGATTCGTAACTCGAAAATCAAACAGATTGCATCAGGTCGTTTTGGTGTAACGCCAGCTTACTTAACCTCTGCTGAAGTATTACAGATCAAAGTAGCACAAGGTGCAAAACCGGGTGAGGGTGGTCAGTTACCAGGCGGTAAAGTGAATGGCTTAATTGCACGTTTACGTTACTCAGTACCTGGTGTTACCTTGATTTCACCACCACCGCATCATGATATTTATTCGATTGAAGATTTATCACAATTGATCTTTGACTTAAAACAGGTCAATCCTCAAGCGATGGTATCAGTCAAACTGGTATCTGAACCGGGTGTTGGAACAATTGCTGCGGGTGTTGCAAAAGCGTATGCCGACTTCATTACCATTTCAGGTTATGACGGTGGTACAGCGGCATCACCACTGTCATCGATTCACCATGCGGGTTCGCCATGGGAACTGGGCCTAAGCGAAGCGCATCAAGCACTCCGTGTAAATGACTTACGTGGCAAGGTTCGTGTACAAACCGATGGTGGTTTGAAAACGGGTCTAGATGTGATTAAAGCTGCTATTTTAGGTGCGGAAAGCTTCGGTTTCGGTTCTACGCCAATGATCGCATTGGGCTGTAAATACCTGCGTATCTGTCACTTGAACAACTGCGCAACAGGGGTTGCAACACAGCAAGATCATTTACGTCAGGAACACTATATTGGTGAACCTGAAATGCTGATCAACTTCTTCAAGTTTATTGCAGAAGAAACGCGTGAATGGTTGGCTGCATTGGGTGTTGCCTCACTGAAAGACTTAATTGGCCGTGTTGATTTACTCGAAGTATTACCGGGTGAAACAGACAAACATGCACATCTTGATCTCAGTGCATTATTGACCTCACATCCTGCTGCTGACGGTAAGGCGCAATATTGCCAAGTTCAGGGCAATGCACCATTTGATAAAGGTGTCTTGGCTGAGCAAATGGTGGCAGAAATGTTGCCAGCAATTGAAGCGGGTACAGGTGGTTCATTCAACTTCACTGTAGGTAACTGTGACCGTTCGATTGGTGCACGTATCTCAGGTGAGATTGCACGTCGTTATGGCAATCTGGGTATGGAAAATAATCCAGTGGTCATGAACCTGATCGGTACTGCGGGTCAGTCACTCGGGGTATGGAATGCCGGTGGTTTGCATATCAAACTTGAAGGTGATGCCAACGACTATGTCGGTAAAGGTATGGCTGGTGGTCGTGTATCGATCTTCCCACCAAAAGGTTCGCCGTTCCAGACACAAAATACCGCAATTATTGGTAACACCTGCTTATATGGTGCGACTGGCGGTAAAGTCTTTGCTGCGGGAACTGCTGGTGAGCGTTTCGCGGTTCGTAACTCAGGCGCATTTGCGGTTATTGAGGGTGCGGGCGACCACTGTTGTGAATATATGACAGGTGGTGTGGTAACCGTATTAGGTAAAGTGGGTCATAACTTCGGTGCAGGTATGACTGGTGGTTTTGCTTATGTACTCGACCTTGATAATGACTTTGTCGACTACTATAACCACGAACTTATTGATCTGAATCGTATCTCTACAGAAGCGATGGAAGACCATAAAGAAAACCTACTCCGTATTTTGGATGAACATATTCAGGAGACGGGTAGTGCATGGGCTTACAAGATCCGTAATGAGTTCGACTTCTATAGTCGTAAGTTCTGGCTGGTGAAACCAAAAGCTGCTAATTTACAGACGCTTTTGAAAACAACCCAAGCTGATCCACAATAATTCCACGACTGCATAGACATAGGCAGGTGCAGAGATGAGGGACATCGCTGCGCCTACCCACGGAGAGAGACATGGCAGAGCGCCTTAATAATGACTTTCAATTTCTGGATGTAGCACGCCAAGATCCAGAGAAAAAAGATATTACTGTCCGCAAGGCAGAGTTTGTGGAAATTTATAAACCTTTTACTGCGGAAGTGGCTGCGAATCAGACCCACCGTTGTTTAGGCTGTGGTAACCCGTATTGTGAATGGAAATGTCCGGTACATAACTACATTCCAAACTGGTTAAAACTGATTGCAGAAGGCCAGATTTTCCAAGCGGCTGAACTTTGCCACCAAACCAACACCTTGCCAGAAGTTTGTGGTCGTGTGTGCCCGCAAGACCGTTTGTGTGAAGGTGCTTGTACCTTAAATGATGGTTTTGGTGCAGTCACCATTGGTAATGCTGAAAAATATATCAATGATACCGCTTTCGCTTTGGGCTGGCGTCCAGACATGTCTGGGGTAAAGTGGACCAATAAAAAAGTTGCGATTATTGGTGCAGGCCCAGCTGGCTTAGGTTGTGCTGATATTTTGGCGCGTGGTGGTGTAAAACCAGTCGTATTTGATAAACGCCCTGAAATTGGTGGTTTGCTCACATTCGGTATTCCAGAATTTAAAATGGAAAAAGATGTGATGAAACGTCGTCGCGAAATCTTTACCGGTATGGGCATCGAGTTCCGCTTAAATACCGAGATTGGCGTGGACGTCACCATTGAACAATTGCTTGCTGAATACGATGCTGTGTTCATGGGTATGGGAACCTATACTTATATGAAAGGTGGTTTCCCGGGTGAAGACCTCAATGGTGTTTACGATGCATTGGACTTCCTGATTGCCAATGTCAACCGTTGCCAAGGCTGGGAAAAAGATCCAAGCGAATACATCAGTGTCGATGGCAAGAAAGTCATCGTATTGGGTGGTGGTGATACCGCGATGGACTGTAACCGTACTTCATTGCGTCAAGGTGCGCATGATGTCACTTGTGCTTACCGTCGTGACGAAAGCAACATGCCGGGTTCTGCGCGCGAAGTAAAAAATGCCTATGAAGAGGGTGTTAAATTCCTGTTCAACCGTCAGCCAATCGAAATTGTGGGTGAGAATGGCAAAGTCACTGGCGTTAAAGTAGTGACTACGCAAATGGGCGCACCAGATAGCCGTGGTCGCCGTAGCCCTGAGCCTGTTCCAGGTTCAGAGGAAATCTTGCCAGCAGATGCGGTATTGCTTGCCTTCGGTTTCCGTCCAAGTCCAGCAGACTGGTTTGGTGGTGCAAATGTGAGCCTCGATGGTTCGGGTCGCGTTGTTGCTGCGGAACAACAAGAATTCAAGTTCCAGACCTCGAATCCAAAAATCTTTGCGGGTGGTGACATGGTACGTGGTTCTGATCTGGTTGTGACTGCAATCTGGGAGGGCCGTCAAGCTGCGGAAGGTATTCTGGATTATCTTGGTGTTTAATGAACACGAGATAGAATCTATTGAAATAAAGCCTGCTTAATGCAGGCTTTATTTTTTTCATCTTGTCATTTTGGTAGTTTTGGCAAATCTTCTAAGCTTTTTTGCCCTGTCCTAGATGTTTGTACAGCGCAATACTCGAAGACGGACTATAAAATGAACAAGGTAATCACGATGGCCCTTGCAAATGCGAATGTAGAAAAAAGCTATTTAAATCGCCCCAAAGCGTTGGGGATTACCGTGCGTCGTTTGCAATTTAATCCAGAAAAAATCAAACGCCATTATTTTGCCAACTCACCTGTCATGTCGCATCTACTGACCGCACTTTCTTCGACCTTCCCGATTGGCGAACAGTATTTTGTGAATAGTGTCCGTAATGTTCGTGACAAAGTAAAAGATCCACAATTACAGGCACAAATCGCGGCCTTTATTGGGCAGGAGGCGATGCATTCCAAAGCGCATACCGAGTTTAATGATGCATGGCGACGGGATGATTATAATTTAGACCGTTTTCAGGCGTGGCTAGCGAAACGGGATGATTTGCTGCGTAATATTCATCCTAAATTACAGTTGGCTTTGACCTGTGCTTTTGAACATTTTACTGCAATGTTAGGTGGCTATATTCTGAAACATCCAGAAATTTTAAGTACGCTGGATGATGATGCCATGAAACTGTGGGTATGGCATGCCATTGAAGAAATTGAGCATCGTTCCGTGGCTTTTGATGTCTATCAGGAAGTCTATGGTGATGACCGTATCCGCCGTCTATTGATGCGTAGTGTGACCACAGGCTTTGCCAGCCTCACTTTTTATGCGACTTCACGACTCATCTGGCAGGACAAATGGAAAAGCTTGCCAAAGCTGGGTGGCAATCTGTTTGGCACTTACTTATTGGCGAAAATGTTTATTCAATTGATTCCAGAGTATTTGTCCTACTATCAAGCAGATTTTCATCCTGCAAAACATGATTACACGCAATTGGTCAATTACTGGAAAGCGCGTATGGCGGATGAATATGGGATGGTGAGTTTTCAGGAGGGAACAGCTTCTCAACTGTATAGTTAACCAACCTATTTAAAAATAAAGTTTGCTTAGCATGGCATTACATCAATATCGTTGAGTAATGCCTTTTTTATTTAAACAGTGATAAATCAACTTTAATAAATGTTACACAGCCAGCAAAAAAATCACATTACAATGAACTATCGCAAAAATATAAAGAAAAACCTGAGGATAAATTTTTATGAAAGCAATTAAGCAAACAGCACTCGCAACCGTATTGGCAAGCACACTCCTGTTCACAGGATGTGGTTATAACACTTTGCAAGTGAAAGATGAGGCGGTAAGTGCATCTTGGTCTGAAGTACAGAACCAGTATCAACGCCGTGCTGACCTTGTTCCGAATCTGGTCAATGTAGTGAAAGGCTATGCCAAACATGAAGAACAAGTGCTGACTGAGGTGACTCAGGCGCGTTCGAATGTTGCTGGCTTGAAAGTTGATAAAGAAGTGCTGGAAGATCCTGCATTATTTGAAAAATATCAACAGGCACAAAGCCAATTGACGGGTGCTTTGTCACGTTTGATCGCAGTTTCAGAGAATTATCCTGACCTGAAAGCCAATGAGCAGTTCCGTGACCTTCAAGCTCAGTTGGAAGGCACTGAAAACCGTATTGCGGTTGCCCGTAACCGTTATATTACAACCGTTCAGGACTATAACGGCTATGTACGTCAATTCCCTCAAGCCTTGACAGCTAAAGTGATTGGCATGAAAACCAAAGAAAACTTCAAGGCGGAACAGTCTGCTCAACAAGCACCAACAGTTTCATTTAACTAAGTTCTGAAATTGTTTTTAAATGTTGGGGAGTGACCGTATGTTAGAAGCGTTACAGCAAAGATTAAAACAGCAGCTTTTGCCTGCCTTGTTACTCGTTTTTGCGACACTTTGTTTTCAACATACGGTCTGGGCCGAGGTTGCAACCGCAACAGATCAAAGTGATTTGGTGGTTGCAGGCAAAATTATTCAGGAACAGCAAAAGAATAAGCCCGCGCCTTCGACTACATCGAATACTGAAACACCTGTATTACCCAAAGTTGCTGATGACATGGCTGAAGGTGAGTCCATACGTGGATTGCCGAGCTTAAATCAGCCCGTCATTGATCAGGCCAAGATATTGAGTGATGCTGAAATGCAGCAGCTCAATCAGAAAATCCTGAGTCTTTATCAACAAGGTAAGGCTCAAGTTGGTGTGATTATTGTACCGACCACGGGACAAGAAGCGATCTTTGATTTTGCACTCCGTGCTGGAGAAAAATGGCAACTGGGTTCAGCCAAACGTGATAATGGTTTGCTGATAGCGATTGCGGTAAATGACCGTAATATCCAGATCTTGACTGGTTATGGTCTGGAAGGTGTACTGCCAGATCTGGTGCTGAGCCGAATTATTCGAAATCAGATCACACCTTATTTTAAACAAGGTCAATATGCACAGGGCATTTCAGCGGGTTTAGATGAAATCACCCGTATTGTGAATTTAGATCCTGAAATTGCCCAGCAAGCTGCTCAAGAGTTAAAAGACCGTCATGAGCAGGCCTTACATGCGCAACAAGCCAAAGACAATACTCTCACCATGGCCTTATTTATCCTGATTGCGGGTGTGGTCGGGTCTTTTATTGTGGGGAATCGTTTAAGTGCTTCAACGGCTGCCGTGGCAGCAACGGTCGCTGGCCTTGTGAATGGTGCAGGTCTGGTAATGAGCTTGTTACTTGGTGTCGGGATCTTCTTTTTATTGATTACTTCACTCGCGCAACTGATTTTCCAGATGTTCTTGTCAGGTGGTGGCCGCGGAGGCGGTGGTGGTGGTTTTGGCGGCAGTGGCGGTGGCTATAGTGGCGGCGGTGGTAGCTTTGGCGGGGGAGGAGCATCAGGCTCATGGTAACCAAGACAGATACAACACAGATTATTACCCAGCCTAAACTGGATGAGCATGTTCAACCGAGTTTGAAACGTTGGTTTAAGCATTTCCTCTATGTCTCCTCGGCGCATCGTTATTTTAGCAAGCAAGACCGAACCGAGATTGCCAAAGCGGTACAGCAGGCAGAAAAGGGCCATGTAGGGGAAATACAGGTGGTGATCGAAGGGCATATCCCATGTTCACAAGCCTATCAGCAAAATACCCGCTTACGGGCGCAGCAACTGTTTGCTGAATTGGGAGTCTGGGATACTGAGCTGAATAGCGGTGTATTGCTGTATTTGAACTTGTGCGAGCGTAAAGTTGAAATCGTGATTGATCGTGGCTTAAAGAACGCGACCCAGACTGAAATCTGGAATGGGATTTGTCAAAGCATCGTTTTATTACTGGCCCAGAAACAATATCTGCAAGCAGTGACCAATGGAGTTACTGAAATTGGACAGATTTTAGATCAGTATTATGTAAAATCAGACCTCAATGATCAAAATGAACTGCCAAACGAACCGATCATTTTAAATTAAGTTCGGTTTTTAATTCCTCGTCAAAAATCAGGCTTGTTATTTTAGAAAAAATAAATTATTGTGCAGACTATTCTGTATATATAAATTTCTGAATCGCAAGCCTTCTTATCAGCTTCCGATAAACGGCAAGAAAAAATAAAAAATAATTAAAATAAATTTTGTGTGATTCAGGTCGCTCAATTTAAATACAATTAGAAAATAGTCAAATTTGATATCTAAAAAAATGAATAATAAAGCAGTAAAGCTGACGTTATTTGTCATTTTTTTTCTTAAAATGTCTAAATTGCTCTGCTTTTATCCAATATGAAAATTTTTTAAGTCCCTGTTTTTTTAGAGTAAAATTGGCTAAGCTAAGGACTGGCATAAAACATGCTAAATACTAAGTAGCTGAAAAAAGCTTATAAAAATATCCATTGGAGAAATGTTATGAAATCAATGCAAAAGGGTTTTACTCTTATCGAATTGATGATCGTTGTGGCGATCATTGGTATTTTGGCGGCAATCGCGATTCCAGCTTATCAGGACTATAACATTCGTGCTCGTGTTACAGAAGGCTTGGGTCTTGCAAACAGTGCTAAGCTTGCTATTTCAACAGATGGAGCAGCGGCAAATGCTGATTTAAACCGAGTAGTAACAACATGGAATGCGCAGGCTTCCAATACTGGTGCAAACTCAAAATATGTTAACTCTGTATTAATGACTGAAGATACTGGTTTAATTACAGTTACATTTAACCCTGCAACTGTAGGCTTGGCAGCAGGTGAAAATATACTTACTTTGACTCCTTGGGTTCGTGATGGTGCGGCAGGAGCTGGACGATCACTACAAGCTGCACAAACTGCTGGTAGTACAGGTACTATTGATTGGGGATGTGCTTCTGAGACTGCAGAAACTGCTGACGCTCGTGGTATTACAGTTGCTGCTTTAGCTACTACAGGTGTTCGTGCTAAATATGCGCCTGCTGAATGTCGTTAATCTTATAAAATATTAGTTATTTTTAAATTAAATTGTAATATTAAAAGCTGAACTTTACTAAATGTAGGGTTCAGCTTTTTAATAAATAGTCTGATTGTATAATTGCTATAAATAACAAAAGTTGTCAAGTTATGACATAAGATTATACACGAGTTTGAGTAACCAATTGTTTTATTTGCTTATTTTTAGTTGGCATGTTTTTTGATTATAAAAAAAGTTGATTAAATAATTGGACTTAGAATGTTTAAATATAATGGCTTTACATTAATTGAACTAATGATTGTAGTTACAATTATTGGTTTATTAGCAGCAATAGCAGTTCCCGCTTATCAAGATTATGTTATTCGCACTAGAGTTGTAGAGGGGTTAGGTTTAATTGGGCAAGCTAAAAGTGTAATGGCAGTGGAGGCAATTATTTCTACTTCAGATTTACAAAGAGTAGCACGATCATGGAATTCTCAAGCTTCTGGGACAGGAGCAAATAGTAAATACGTAAGTAGTGTTCTAATTGATATTAATACAGGTGAAATCCATGCTAAATTTAATAGCAATACTTTAGGTATTAATTCTCTTGAAAGTACTTTAATCTTAAGCCCTTATATTCGAGTAAATAATACTCCAAATGCTATTACTTTACTTGCCGCTTTAGCTACTGGACAAAGTGGTTCAATTGATTGGGCTTGTTCATCTAAGACTCAACGAAGTGCCGTAATGCAAGGAATGACTGGAGCTACTTTGGGAACAATACAATCTAAATATGTTCCTGCTGTTTGTCGATGAAATATAGGAGATTCTAAAATAAAATGCGAAGAGTGAATAAAAGATTAAAGTTTGCTATGACGCATCTTGGGATTTCAATCTGTGTTGGTTTGTTATTAGTCTGCCTAGTCTTTTTTTTATGGTATCCTTCACCATTAAATCAAGCTACTGGTGTTTTAAATATATTTTTAATGATGTTATTCATAGATATTATTTTAGGCCCGTTTCTTTCTTGGTTCGTATATAGTGAAGGGAAAAAAACGCTTGTTTTTGATTTAATAATAATTATCGCACTACAAATATCTGCTTTAGCTTATGGTGTTTATAATATTATGCAAGCCCGTCCTGTATGGATAGTATACAGTGTGGATAGATTTGACCTTATTCGTTATAATGAAATCTATAATAAAAATATCGTACATGCTTCCCATGAATTCCGTCAACCGTCTTGGTTTAAACCGCAGTACGTTGCTACACAATTTTCAGTGGATCTAAAACAACGTGAAACAGAAATGTTTGAAGCAGTTTTTAAAGGTATAGATGTTTCTCAACGCCCAGAACGCTACGTCCCATTAGATAAAGTAAAAAAACAGATTCAACAACGTGCACAAAATTTGAATATATTAAATCAGTTTAACGATAAAGCTTTGGTTGAAAAGACGTTATCTAACTATCCACAAGCGACTGCCTTTGTCCCTCTAAAAGCCAATGCGGTAGATATGACTGTTCTCATTAACAAAGAAAAAGGCGAAGTGGTTAAGATTGTCGACTTACGTCCGTGGAAGTAAATTGTAGTTTTTATCTAATATTCGATTTCTATCTCAAGGCTTAACGATATAATTCGCTAGGCCTTTTTTCATGTATGACCTATGCAATTTTTATGCTTTTTACTTGCCAGCATCTTGTTTAGTTTTGCCTGGCTATCCCCAGTCCATACCTATCCCTGGGTGACTTTTTCCAGTGAACTGGCGAGCTTTGGCGGCGGCGTGGCGTTACTCGCTCTGCTGTTCAATAAAAATGTAAAAATCCCGCGTCCTCAAATCTTGATGTTGGGTATAGCTCTTATTCCGCTATGCCAGTGGGCTTTTGGCCTGATTACGGATTTCAGTACAGCATTCCTTAGCTCCGCTTATCTTTTTGTATTCTGGTTAATGATCATTGCAGGATACAACCTAAGCCTGCAAGCTGAGCAACGGGAACGCATCATGCTGGGCGTGAGCTATCTCTTGCTGAGTATTTCTTTTATCAGTGCGATCATGGCCATTATTCAGTGGTTAAATCTTGAAGCTTATATTGATGGAATTATACAGCTCAAAACCAGTCGCCCTTATGCCAACTTTGGACAACCGAATAATCTGGCAACCTTTTTAATTATGGGCTTGATGGGGGGCTTATATTTATATGAAAAAAGAAGGCTGACCTTATGGTTGTTAATCCCAGCCAGCTTGGTCACACTATTTGCAATCACGCTGACTCAATCAAGAACCTCTTGGGTGGTCTGTATTTTCCTGTTTTTTTACTGGATTTATAAGCAATATAAAAACTCACCTCGATTTAACTTCCCAAGATTATTGCTTTGGGTAGGGTTGTACTTTGTCATTGCGGGTTACTTATTACCTGTTCTGACACAGCTTTTAAGCTCAAGTATTGATACGGGTGTGACTCAAACCGCATCCATTGCGCAACGTGCAGGTTCGGGACATGAACGACTTGGTATGTGGGTGCAGATCTTACATGCAATCGCTGACAAACTTTGGTTTGGCTATGGCTGGAGTCAAACCAGCATAGCGGTGGTCGAGAGCATTCATTTTAATACCGTACAAGTCTGGTTTAACAGTGCGCATAATGTGTTGCTCGATTTACTGGTCTGGAACGGTGTGCCTCTGGGGCTGTTGATTATTGGCTATATCTCATTATGGTTATTCTGGCTCAATAAAAATGCCAAGGATATGACCTCGATCATTGCGATCTTGATGGTCTGTGCAATCCTGATTCATGCGATGCTCGAGTTTCCACAACGCTATGCATATTTCTTGCTGCCAATGGGTTTCTTGCTAGGACTTATTCAGGCGCAGACTCCGAAGTTAAAAGGAGTAACGGTCAATAAGAATGTCATCCGCTTTGTTGGCGTGTGCGCACTTATCGTTGTATTGCTAATTTGGCGTGACTATAAGCTTTATCAGGACAATAGCCGTCTGGTCTTTAAAAACCAACAGCCGACAGCAGAAATTCTAGGAAGTTCTAAAATTTTAGTTTTGACGCAGTTCCAGCAACGTCTTGACTGGATTGCGTTAAAGCCACAAGTAGAGATGTCTGAGGCGGATTTAAGACTGCTTGGGGAAATGGTGAAGAATAAAGCCACTCCATACAACTTAAAGAAGTATGCGCAGTTACTGGCTTACAATCAAAAGTTAGAGGAAGCAGAGCAACAGCTGGTTGTGTTGAGACAGCTGTATAAACAAAAGGTGAGTCTGGCAGACATCATCGAATTAAATAAAAAGGCGCAGATCAAAAAGTCTTAAACTACGATTTTTGCCATAAAAAAACCAAAGCATTGCTTTGGTTTTTTTATTGGTGATCTTTTTAAATCTGGCTTTGAATATAGTTTTCAATACCTACATTTTCAACCAGATCAAGTTGTGTATCGAGCCAGTCCCAATATTCTTCTTCTTTCTCTAGAATTTCCTGAACTAAATCACGGGTCACATAATCTTGTTCTGCTTCAGCAAGTTCAACCGCTTGCTTGATTGCTTCAATATTTTCTTTCACTTTGCGAATATCGCAGTTTAGAACTTCTTCGGTGTGTTGACCGATGTAGAGTTTGCCTAAATGCTGTAGGTTCGGTAAACCTTCCAAAAATAAAATACGCTCGATGACTTTGTCTGCGTGTTTCATTTGTCGGATCGATTCTTTGTATTCGGCTGAACCTAACTGCTCAATACCCCAATCATTAAACATACGAGAGTGTAAGAAATATTGGTTAATGGCGGTTAAATGGTGGTAAAGCACCTGATTCAGTTGGTTGATAACTTCGCGATTGCCTTTCATTGCGTTTACTCCAAAAACACCAAGTGTTGATGCCCTAGTAGCTAAGGCAATTTATCTTATATTAATCAACAAATAATGTTCTGGCGAGTAATTTATAGAACGGCAAATGAAAATCACAATCATAAGTGGAGTATTTGAAACTCCGTAACATGGTTATAGAAATATGATTTTCATAAAAAAACCGCTGGATGAGGAACTTAAAAGTTCTGCAAGAAGCGGTGGAGTCGTAAAAGATGCGGTAAATTAAGAGGTAATTTTTAAACGAAATCAGGCTGCGATGGAGATGCGTGCTGCAATTTCAGCAAGCTCATCACTAATAATTGCGCGTGCTTCAGGCGCACAACGACCACAACACGTGCCTAGGTCGAGTAGGTCACGGATTTCACGATAGCTTTCAGCGCCGTTTGCAACAGCGTCTTTGATATCCTGATCTGTAATTCCACGACATAAACAGACATACATGGGAGTGATCCACAAATATAAATGCGATAATTGATATTATTGATAATTATTATCGTTTGTCAATGAATTTCATTCTAATGCAGATAATAAGCTTATTGGGAATTTGAATAAAAAAATACCGCTTTATCGGCGGTATTTTGAGTGTTTTTTATCTTATTGATAACTATAAGTTAAAAATATCTTATGGAATGATCACAATCCCATCCATTTCGACCAGTGCGCCTTTTGGTAGGCTGGCAACACCGAGTGCTGCACGTGCTGGGTAGGGTTGAGCAAAATATTCGCCCATAATCTGATTCACGAGTTGGAAGTGAGATAGATCAGTCAGAAAGATGTTGAGTTTGGCAATGTCTGCCAAGCTACCGCCAGCAGCAGTACAGACTGCTTTCAGATTATCAAATACACGGCGGATTTGAGCTTCAATTCCTTCTACAAGTTCCATACTGTACGGATCTAAGCCAATCTGGCCTGATAGATAGAGCGTGTTGCCAACAAGAATTGCCTGAGAATATGTTCCGATAGCAGCAGGGGCGTGTTCAGTATGAATAACTTGACGTGACATTAAGCTCTCCTAAGTCCTATGTTTCCTCTTAAACAATGCGACTTTAACACAAAAGCGCAGACACGAAAGGGCTGAATACTGTTTAGTCGCTGTTGTTTGAATTTATTCTTGAGTTTTTTATTGCGGTCGCATGTTTGTCATTGATGTTGCAGCCGTACTGTTGGCTTAATTCACTGTTTCGGCTTTAGTCACTTCAGGCTGCACGATTGGCATGTTCAGGCGTTCGATACGAGGGAAACCGAAGTGCATACGTAAGTCGCGAATGATTTGTGCAATCTGATTACGGTTGCTGACGACGATGTTGACATAGGTTTTATGGTCTTGAGATTGAACCATTTCAACACCTGTTTTGGCTTTACGGCATTGATAGATCAGGTCGGAAATTTGTTCATCATTCATTTCCATATGAATGCATAGGTAGGCACTAAAGCGGACATCATCAATTTCTTCAGATTGCCAGTTGAGCGGCATAATATTTTCTGGATGTAGATGTTGTTCATGTAATAAATTACGACAACGTGAGCGATGCACGATTAAACCACGTCGTGATAAGTGCCCTTGAATTGGATCGCCCAAAACAGGATTACAACAATGTGCGTATTTTACATCGACGCCTTCTGTACCCACGATGAGGCGGTCAGAAGCTTCCTGATGCTGTGAATAGTCTTGCGAAAATAAATGATTTGCAACCAGTTGAGGTAGTAAATCACCCACTGCAATTTGTTCAAAAAGCGTATCTTTACTGCTGACATGACGCCATTCCAGAACATTGATCCAGTCGGTTGGTGAAAGATCATTGATTGAGCGCTGGAATAGTTTTAAGGCACGATTCAGTGCTTGCTGGCCGACCAGACGTTGTTCATCAATATCTTGTTCACGCAGCATGTTCTGTAAGGCACGACGGGCTTTTTGGGTGTTAATAAAGCTGAGCCAGTCCGGATTTGGTGTTGCAAGGACATCGGTAATGATCTCGACCACTTGTCCACTATGCAACGGTGTCGATAAAGGACGGATTTCTCCATCTACTTTGGCGCCTACAGCATGGTTGCCTAAAAAGAGGCTAGCTGAATAGGCAAAATCAACAACGGTTGCACCTTGCGGTAACTCGTGTAATTGCCCGTGTGGGGTATACACCCAGATTTTTTCTTGGTGTAAATAATCGAGTAAGTCGCTAAACGTCGTTTTCGCACAACCGCTATCGATCAATGTATTCAGATTCTGCATAGACGCTTGAATCGCAGAACGGCAGGCCTGTGGCGCATTTTCCCCAAGGACTACCCCGAAACGCGCAGCTTTACGCATCAGTTCGGTTTGAATGGTCAAGGAAAGCGTGGTTTTCTCACCTTTCAACTTGATCATTAAAGACTGGTTGCCGCCAGGGAGAGGACGACGAATATGATCGCTATATTGTAAAACCTGAAAATTATCTTTGAGCGCATCGACCAGACGGTCACAGTCAGCGATGCTTTGTAAAATAATTTCAAAGGCATGGCTGTGGCTGAGTTCATTCAGGTCGATTTCATTTTTAACAAAGTGGCGGAGTAATTCGATATTGTTATTTTTCTTTTTAATACGACCTTTTAAATTATGGGTTTTTAACAGATCTGTTAGTTTCTGTTCCCAGATCGCCTGATATTCACAACGTTTTGGTTTGGTTTCTAATAATGCGGTTTGCACATCATTAAACATATCCAGATCAAGATTTTGATAGCAGAGATGTTCAAGGTTGTCTGCCATTTCATTCATACCGACCAGACGCGCCATCGGTACAAAAATATCAAAAGTTTCCTGCGCAATACGCGCGCGTTTATCGGGACGGAGCGCGCCCAAGGTGGTCATATTATGATAGCGGTCTGCCAGTTTAATAATAATGACACGTGGGTCTTGTAGCGTTGCTTGCAGAATTTTTCGGAATGATGCGGCTTTGTTATATTCTTTATCGCTGGAATGGCTGAGTTTGGTGACACCATCGACCAGCTCTGCAACCACCAGACCATATTTTTGTCCGATTTCATCTTTGGTAAATTCAGTATCTTCAATTACATCATGCAGTAAAGCTGCCATGAGTGTATCTGCATCCAGACGCATATGTGCGAGAATGCAACTGACCGCAATCGGGTGTAATACATAGGGTTCACCGCTTTTACGGGTAATACCGCTATGGGCTAAATCAGCAAAATCGCAGGCAGCAAGCACACGTTGAACGTCGCTATCCTTGAGATAGGCTTCAATGATGACTTTGAGCTGTTGCTTGGCTTGGCTGACTTCTTCGCCTGGCATATAACACCTTTTTAACATGAATTCAGTAATGAATAAGCTTATCTTCTAATGAAAAGCAAATTGCAAAGCTTGTCAATTTGTTCATTATAAAAACTCGTAAATTTTTTCAATGAAGTATATTGTTTTTACCAATATAACGCTGAATTTTACAACAAACAAAAAAGCCCAGTGTCTTCACAATGGGCTTTTCAGCAAAGCAAATTCGATTTAGAAAGTGAAACCTTCTAAGTTTAATGAATTTGTAGACAATACCATATCAAGATTTGATGTTTGGTAGTCTTGGTCGCGTTGTTTTAAAATTTCTTTAGTGACATGACCCACTGCGATCTCGCGTAATGCAACCACTGTTGGTTTGTCATTATCCCACTCTACAGTTGGTTCCATACCTTGACGTGCCAATTGACGTGCACGTTTACTCGCTACCAGTACCAACTCGAAGCGGTTATCTACATGGTCTAAACAATCTTCAACGGTTACACGTGCCATAAGTTGTCTCGTCTGAACATCACATTTGAAAGACTGAGTAGTATAAAAGGCTTTTATACAAGACTCAAGTTATTCGCGATTAAGGGTAATCAAGTTTTCAATTAATTGCTGGTGGCGGTTGCTTTGTTGCAAGGTCACCAAACGGTTTGCGGTAATAATGGCTTCTAGATCATGCACGGCTTTATTGAAATCGTCATTGATAATGACATAGTCAAAACTGGCAAAATGACGCATATCTTCCACGGCACAACTCAAGCGATGTTCAATCACGTCGACAGAATCTGTACCACGATTCGACAGGCGTTGTCTTAAGTCGTATTGGGTTGGAGGGAGAATAAAGATCTGTTTTGATTCAGGAAAAAGTCGACGAACCTGTTCAGCACCTTGCCAGTCAATTTCAAGTAAAACATCGTGACCTTGCTGCAGTTGTTCTTTTACTTTGGCTTGCGAAGTACCGTAATAGTTCCCAAATACTTCTGCGTATTCGATGAAACCACCTTCATCGACTTGTGCTAAAAAACTTTCTTTACTGGTAAAATGATAGTGAACACCATCAAGTTCACCAGGACGCTGACCGCGTGTAGTGTGTGAGACAGAAACGTGTAGGTTGCTGACTCGATCGAGTAGGGCTTTGACCAAAGATGTTTTGCCCGTTCCTGAGGCTGCAGAAACGACAAACAAGAGACCCGACATGATATTTTTCCTGAATATGATAAAATATCTTGGCTATTGTAGTGTAGCGTGCCATTAAACGAAATAGTTTGGCGTAAAAATTCAGTTGATCAGAGAGGTTGTTATGGAAATCGTGTTGGCCAATCCACGAGGCTTTTGTGCTGGTGTTGACCGTGCTATAGCAATCGTCAATCGGGCACTGGAATGTTTTAATCCGCCAATTTATGTCCGTCATGAAGTGGTACACAACAAATTTGTGGTTGATGACTTACGTCAGCGTGGCGCCGTTTTTGTTGATGAGCTAGATCAGGTTCCTGATGATTCTATTGTGATTTTTAGTGCGCATGGTGTATCTAAAGCGGTACAACAAGAAGCAGATCGCCGTGGTTTAAAAGTATTTGATGCAACCTGTCCGTTGGTCACCAAAGTGCATATCGAAGTAACTAAATATGCACGTGAAGGAACTGAAGCGATTCTGATTGGGCATGAAGGCCATCCAGAAGTTGAAGGCACAATGGGTCAGTATGATAAAACCAAAGGTGGCGCAATTTATCTAGTCGAAGACGAAGAAGATGTTGAGGCTTTAACGGTTAATCATCCAGATAAAGTGGCTTTTGTTACCCAAACCACCCTTTCAATTGATGATACGGCGAAAGTGATTGATGCGTTACGGGCGAAATTTCCTCAAATTCAAGGTCCGCGTAAAGATGATATTTGCTATGCCACGCAAAACCGTCAGGATGCAGTACGTGATCTTGCTGAGCAGTGTGATGTGGTGTTGGTGGTCGGTTCGCCAAACTCATCCAACTCAAACCGTTTACGTGAACTGGCTGAGCGTATGGGTAAATCTGCTTATCTGGTCGATAATGCAGATCAATTGCAAAAAGACTGGTTTAAATCGGATAGTAAAATTGGTGTGACTGCGGGTGCATCTGCACCTGAAATTTTAATTAAACAAGTGATCCAGCGTTTACAAGATTGGGGTGCAACACCACCAAAAGAGTTACAAGGACGTGAGGAAAATATCACTTTTAGTCTACCAAAAGAGTTGCGTATACAGGTGATACAAGCCTAATTTTATTAGAAAAATGTGAACTGGAAACGGATGGATGACACTCCATCCGTTTTTTTTGCTGCTTATCTGCTTTGTATTGGTTCTGTAAAAATAAAAATTAAGATAGAGTAGTGAATTTTTAAAAATTAGGTGCTGGGGAAATGGGGAAAACTCGGGGATTCACCTTAATTGAATTGATGGTGACGATTGCGGTGTTGGCTGTGATTGCGATGATGGCTGTGCCGGTATTTAACAATATGATGCTGGCCCAGAACTTTAATAAAAGTACACAAGAATTAATCCTGACTTTAAATCAAGCAAGAGCAAAAGCTGTACAGGAAAGAAGAGAAGTAGAGGTTTCCTTAAAATCAGATTCTACATCTACACCAAGTGCAAATACGGATTCTCAATTCAATTGGATGCCAGTGGGTAAAGCAGTTTTAAAGTCTGGTTCTAACACTTCTGTTTACTTTAATTTGACGGGTGGGGTTTGTGCTTTAGATGGTAGTACACCTGCAAAATGCATTCCTGTAAATAGCGATACAAGTATTGAAATCTGCAATAAAAGTTCTGGTGACAAGTCAAAAACTGTCAGTGTTTCACGTATGGGAACCATTCAGCAAACAACAGATGGGGCATGTTAATGAAACGCTTAAATCATCAACGTGGTGTGGGTCTTGTTGAAATTTTGGTTGCTCTATTAGTACTTGCCATTGGGGTATTAGGCTTTGTGACATTGCAGTATCGTTCATTAGAGGCAAGTGCTGAAAGTACTTCTCGTGTACAGGCTATAACACTCGCTCGAGATTTAGCTGAGCGGATTCGGGTCAATCGCAATTCATTTAGTGTGTATCAGGAAGAACTGTCTGATTCTCAGGAACAGAAAACATCAGCAAAAGAATGCATTGGTACAACAGTATGTACAGATAAAGAGTTAGCTGATTTTGATATCGCACAGGTTACTACAAGAGCTGCTTCTTTAGGTATGACCATGAATATTATGGACTGTCAAAATACCAGTAATCGTCAATGCATTTATGTCGCTTGGGGGGATTCAAGTGCAACGGATGGGACAGGAGTAGGAGATTGTACGAATGGGAATGCTTATAACCCAGTCTCAACCTGTGTGATTATGGAGACCTATTAAAATGATAAAACAAGCAGGTTTCACATTAATTGAATTAATGCTCTCTTTAACGCTAGGTTTGATTATTACGGCTGCTGCGGTCCTGTTATTTTTAGCAGGTCAAAAAAGCTTATCGATGCAACAGGGGGTGGCCGATATACAGGATAATGCCAATTTCGGTTTGAACTATTTAACCCAAGATATTCGGTTGGCGAATCTAAATAATTTTAAAGCAGTGATTAATGATCAGACCGCTTATGGTGGGATCGTTCTAACCTCTTCAACAAATGCCCAGAAGGACGCGCAAGGTACGGCATTAAGCAATATCTTTCATCAGGTTGAAGGAAGTAATGTCGCAGCTAAATTTCTGTCTGCAAGTGGCATAGCTCCCTCGAATGTACAGGTTAAAGGTACTGATATTTTAAGTGATCAATTGGTGATTCAATATGTGCCGCAGTATGTTCTGAATCCAGCAGGGACAATCTGGAATGGGGGATACGATTGCGAGGGGAATGCACTAAATTTTCCTGTGACCCAACCAGCTAAAGGTGGTGAATTTGGACAGCAAGTTATCGTTCAACGCTATTTCTTAAGAGTCGACAATAATAAGAATGGGAATGAGCCAAATCAGGCTCTAGCTTTAGCTTGTGATGCTGGACATTATCCAGTTGAGGCCGCAAAACCAGTCGATCCTACAGATCCATTACCAGCTATGGCTATTACGGGATATGGTGGTGCAGGTGAAATCATTATGAAACGGGTTGATCATTTTAGGGTTCTGCTCAACATTCAAGATGATAGTGTGACAGCACCCGCAGCTAGCCGACGTTATATTACCTTCAATGATTATATGACTTTAGCTTCTCCACGTCCTCGCATTGTAGCGGTACAAATCGGTATATTGGCGCGCTCGGCTCAAGCTGTTAATAAAGAGAATAGTATTAATGATAACCAGACTTTTAGGGTATTAGATCAAGAGGTCACAGTTAAAAAAACAAAAGCAGATAGTCCTAAATACATAAGACAAGTAGTAGCGCAAACAATTGCTTTACGTAACGTTATTGGGGAGCGTGGACAATGAGGCAGCATCAAACTGGCGCAACCTTAATTGTTGTGTTGATCTTTTTATTAGCTATTACCGTGATAGGAACACTTGCGATTCGCCAGAGTATGGTGGGGTTGAATATTGCAACCAATAGTCAAGTGTCGCAATTGGTCATGCAGAACTCCGATGCATCTTTTTTTAATATCGAAGAGGCAGATCAACTGATTCAAAGCTTGGGTGCCAATGGGATGTTTGGTTATATCAGCGGTGTAAGTGATAAGAATAAAGAGCTTGTATTTTGTTTTCGTGGCGATCAGACCAGTTTCTTTGATTTGAATCGTGCAAGTTTGATGATTTGGGAAGATGGGGCGAAGAAACCTACAAACAACAGTTTGGGATCAGATGGCTATTGTGATGCGGCCAATACGAGTGGGAACTGGTTCACCAGCGGCCGTAAAGCAGTCATGACCCAGGTTGCGGTAAAGTTTTCAACAGTAACTCAGAATGATCCTTTTTATGGTCGTCCACGAGGGCACGATTTCAAAACAGGACAAATTGAAGATGCAAAAATAGTCAAAGTTTTTGCTGTTTCGCTTATGCCAAGTTTAACCAATGTTGATCGTTCAGAGCTTAATACATGCTTACAGTCGCATATGAGTGAAGTCACTATTCCAGATGGAACCACTGCACCTGTAATTGATGAAAATGCAGTTGCGGTAAAAGATAATCCTTTGAAAAACGTTACAGAATGTCTAACCAGTTTAAATGTGCCTTTCACAACCCAAGTGAGTGAATACAACATTACTCAGAATTTCTCTTAAACGGGGAGTAAATATAGATGAATAAAAATATGAAACAGAATCGTAAAACCACATTTTTTCGTCAAAAATTACTCGCCATGAGTATTGCAGGGTTGTTTACGGGAGTTGTGAGCACCAGTGTTACTCAAGCCAGTGATATTGATATTTATCAGGAAGCTAAGTCAGGTGAGATTACCTTGATGTTTATGCTGGATATTTCGGGGAGTATGAGTCGATATTATAGTAATAATAATGGATATGGTTGTGATCTACCAACAAGAGTGTCAGACAGAGGGCGTAATTATACAACGGAAGCTCCAATATCAGGTGGGCCTAGCTACAGAAGACAATGGTGTTTAGGTAGTGATGGTACGAAGTATTATGATCGGATTACTCGTTTGAAAGACGGGATGATAGATTTATTATATGGAAATAGTACCAAAAAAATCCAAAAATTGTCTGACGATAAGGTAATAGGGCTATCAACTTTAGGCGAACCTAAAACTCAGATCAGAGGAGCGGTTGTAGTACCAGCAAGAAGACTTGATGCTGTTTATAGTGGTAAAACACAAAGACAAATCTTAATTGATGCAATTATTGGCTTTTCTGCAAATACCGTGACCCCAACAGCCAGATCTTATGCAGAAGTTGTTTCGTATTTAATGGGAACAACAACTTCAAGGACCGACTTACAAGTCTATTTTGGGATGGTGAGTAATAATACTAATTATTATAAAGTTTGTAACTCATGGGCCGCGAATGGTAGTTGTAATGGCACATGGAGCGGATGGACTAATGGCACAGTGCCCAATGGCTACATTAAACAAAATAGTGGAACAATGAATGGATATAGCGGTTTTTATTATATAGGCGCAGATCCAAATAGTGCTAGTGGTTTTAATTATTCTGATATAACTACAAAAAATAATGCTAAAACATTATATGAATCCCCGACTTCGTTAACTCAAACAGATGACATAAAAAAGTGTAGTGGCCAAGGTGTTTATGTCTTAACAGATGGTGATCCTAACTATAATGATCCAACTCAATCCTTAATGCAAAGCGCGTTAGGTTCATACGGTTCAGATTTCACTTGTAATGACAGTGGTGGTGATAACAGTGCGGCATGGGATTGTACGAGTAAATTATCTTTGGCGATTTTAGATGTGACAAAAAACCCAAAGGCTCTTAAGTTTAAGACAGCAGTTGTCGGCTTTGGAGGGAGTTTTAATAAAATTCCTTCTTATAGTAAACAATTAACTCAGCAACAAAATTTAACAAATATTGATCAATCAACCGCTTCTCCTAATCAAAAAGAAGCTGCACGTTGGGGAGTTAAGGCTGAAGGGGGGTGGTATGCTGGTAATGAATCACAAGATATTGTAGATAGCGTAAATGCTTTCTTAGGCGAAATGGGCACAGATATCCCTGCAGTTACAACGGGATCACCAACCATTCCCAAGGACAGTCTAAATCCAGCTGTGCTACAGAAGCAGGCTTATTTCCCTCAATTCCAACCTACACCTGATAAACCGTATCAACTTTGGGCGGGAAACCTGAAAAAATATAATGTTATTAACGGAATTTTAAGAGATAAAAGTAGCAATAAAATTACGGATACTACAGGACGAATCATTGATAACTATGATCTATGGTCTAAGACAGTCAGCTCTGAACAAGCAATCAAAGATGCGGATGAAAATACCCCAGGAAGTACCAAGTTTGCACTTAGAGGGGGAGCCTGGTCACAACTTAAATTAAAAATCACCGCAGGCGAAATAACCGAAAATCGTAAATTATTGACCAATCGTATTGCAAGTGGGACGGGTACTACGGCTACATTCATTACAGGTTCAAGTTTACGACGTGTGACGAGTGCTGATTTAACTGACGTAACTTATCGAAATGATGCAAATCGTGGTTATCTGATGTTGCTTTTAGGCTATGGTGTCGATGCAACCAAGCCAGATACAATTACAAATACTTCTCTTAGTTCTGCACCTGAGTTACGCCAGATTGGTGCAGTCATGCATTCATCTCCTCTATTAGTAACCAATAAGGGTAAGGTAACGTATACGAAGGGTGTCATAGGTTCGGAGAATCGTGAGGATTATGTACTGTTTGGTACGACACAAGGCCTATTACATGTCGTGGATGCTAAAACGGGTGAGGAGAAATTCTCATTTGTTCCTAATGAAATGATCGAAAGACAAAAAGAAGCTTTCCAAAAATATGATACGACAACACGTGGCATGGCAAATCTTTATTATGGAATTGATGGGCCTTGGACTGCTTATACTGAGTATGTGATAGATGGTTCGGGTAACTTAACGGTCGGTTCTGGTAAAGGAATCAAACAGAAAGGTAAACAGATTGTTTATGGTGGCTTACGTATGGGTGGACGAAGCTATTATGCTTTGGATCTGCAAAATATAAATGATCCTAAAATGGTGTTCCAGATTTCTCCTGCAGAAGGAAAAGTCTATAACAACAGTAATCCAACAGGTAAGGCGTATTCTGAACTGGCAAAAATGGGACAGAGTTGGTCAAAACCGACCATTGCTTGGGTAAATTGGGAGGGTAAGCGTAAACGTGTAATGTTTGTTGGTGGGGGATATGACGCTGGTGGCACAGATGGAAATGCCAATAATGGTGGTTATGAAAGTGATACATATAATCAAGTCAACCAAATTGGTGGCGGTGTCTATATGTTTGACGCTGATAACGGTACGCCGTTGTGGTGGGCGAGTGCTAATGCAAGCAATACAAAAACTGGGGTAATTGGTCTCAAATCAGATGATCTGAAATATAGTGTCGTCAGTGAAATTCGCACCGAAGACCGTGATGGGGATGGCTTGGCCGATCATTTATATTTTGGTGATTTAGGTGGGCAATTGTTCCGCATCGATTTAGATAATAAAGCCAGTACAGCTTCAAGTTTTGCTAAGACACCTCGCTTATTGTTGAATTTACACAAAGCTTCAGGAACTACGGGTACAAGCCCTCGTTTCTATGAGATGCCAGCTTTTTCGATTTATGATTATGCGGGAAGTACTTTTGCAGTCGTCTCAATTGGTAGTGGTAACAGAAGTACGCCGTTGAAGGATTATACTGTTGGCACTTCTGGTTATGATTATGATGCTGTCTATAATATTTATGATAAAGATGTAGCTGCCCGTGGTTTATATAATTCTGGTTATAGCTATTCAACTACTACAGTGACATTAGCAGACTTAGGCGATGGAAATTTAGGAGAGGTCAAAGCAAGCAATCGAAATGACAATACGACACTTGTTGCACCTTATGCCAAGAAAGGATGGTTTTACCGTTTCCAATCTAACAAACTACAGAGTGCCAAAGTTTTTGCCACACCGATTGCTTTAAATAATCGTCTATTTGTCTCGACATTTGATGGAAGTAAACCCGGTTTATCTGGGGACTGTGGTGCTGGTGTCAAAGGAGAAAGCTTCCTAAATCAGTTCTGTATGCCGTATGGCCAATGTGATAAGACGGTTGTATCAGGTTCAGGTATTGCGTGTAGTACTGGTGATGGCTGTTCATTAGGGGCAGGAATTCAATACACTGCCATTGTGGATGATGCTAAGGACTGTGATCCGACCCAAGGAGAGTGTGGTGGCGGAGGTGGTAATGGTGGACCTGGGCCAGGAGATGGGAAAAACAATAAAAATTACTGTGTTTCAACAGGGAACCGTGGGGCAATGACGAATAATGGTGTTATCCCTTCTGGCAGTAGTGAAATGTGTTTAATCCCTCAACGCTGGTATGAACGTTCAAGATAGGAATGAGTCATGTTAAATAAGAGATTCACTCCTTCTAAGGGTTTTACTCTAGTTGAACTGATGATTGTTGTGGTTATTGTCGCTATTTTGGCGGCAATAGCGATACCGAGTTATCAGGTATATGCCCGCCGAGCTCAGGCTTCTCAAGCTCAGCAAGAAATACAGCGGCTGGCAACAGAGCTGGAAAAGCATAAAAGCCGTAATTTTAATTATATTAACTTTTCGACAGTGCCCAATGCATCTCCAGCTACGAATCAGGTGGTTTTACCTGTAGGCGCAACAGGTGCAGCAATTAAATATACAATCACTGTGCAAGATGGCGATGATCCGACAAAAACACTCTTTGCGAATGGTGTTAATGGGCAAAGCTGGATCATTCGGGCACAAGCTGCTGATGCAAAAAATTGGAGTTTTGTTCTGAACAGTAATGGTCTACGCTGTAAAAGACAGGATAAAACTATTGCGTTAGATTGCTCAGGATCTGGAGTCGAGTCAACATGGTAAAGCAAAACAGAGGTTTTACATTAATTGAGTTGATGATAGTCGTAGCCATTATCGGGATTTTAGCTGCGATTGCTTACCCTTCATATCAAGAATATGTTCGGAGAACCAAACGTGTTGATGCACAGGCCGATATGATCGAGCTTGCCGGACGTTTGCAACGCTACAGAATCGCGAATTTTACATTTTTAAAATCCGATGGCGCCACACCAATCGCAATTGCTGATGTTGGGCACACGGGTACACTGCCAGAATCAGGTGGTGCAGCGTTATATACCTTGGCTTTATCTAATGTTAGTGCTGGCACATGGACATTGACCGCGACCCCAACGGGAGCACAAACAGGGGATGGCCACATCGTTTTAAACCATCGAGGGGAGCGCTGCTGGACCAAAGGGAGTGATAAAAATAGTGGTACAGCCTGTGTTCCATCCGCAACTACTAACTGGGACGGTCGCTAACTTTTTATAACTATGATTGGCAAACTAGAGAAAGCAAACCCTAAAGAGGTTTGCTTTTTTTATGAATATTTTTTGACGTTATTTAACATTATTGACAATAACAACAAGTGAATGTGATGAAATTATCACTTATCTGCTGTTCTATACCTTTTATCCCTTAATGGTAGCTTTTCGTGTATTTTAGGTTGAAATTGATAACTAAACATGAAAACAATCACGAAAAATAGTGCTTCTCTCATTTATATAATGAATTGATTTTACTTACTTAAAATACTTGAGAGCGCTGTTACAACAAAAAGATTTGTGCATATGGAGGACTATATGCAACAAGCCCATGACGACGCGGAGCATCGCGCTTTATCTTGTGCACAGGCCAAACCTTGCTCGGGATTTACGATGGTTGAACTGATCATCACCATCGCTATTTTAGCAATTATCGCTTTAATGGCTGCACCTTCATTCGCCTCCATGTATAACCGCCAAAAGTTAGAGTCCTCCGTACGTGAACTGACGATGAAGGTTTCAGAAGCAAGAAGCCAAGCAGTTCTACTCCGTCAAAGCACTGGTATATGTCTAGCATCTTTATCAATCGATGATTGTGCAACTGCAATTTCGATTCCCAAAACTGAAACACAACGAATTTTTATTGCTCGTTTAGAAAATGGCGTGTCTCAAACAAATGCCTCAGCCACAAGTCTCAGCTTTAGAACCAATGGCAGCATTGCTGCACAAAAAGACTTTATGTTGGAGCGACAAGGTCTTTCTTATTGTGTTCGGGTCGGTGTCATTGGGGATACCATTATCACGGAAGGAGCCTGCCCATGAATATAAAACAACAAGGGGTTGGACTGGTTGAAGTCTTGGTCGCGCTGGTTTTATTAGCGATTAGCGTATTGGGTTTCGCTGCTTTGCAGTTACGGGCGGTGGATTCCAGTCTGGAAGCCAATAAGCAGGTGATAGCACTCACCATTGCACGCGATCTGGCAGAGAAAATGCGTGCAAATCCACAGGCGACCCGAGCAGGGAAATATAAGGTTGCAGCAGTAGAAGTGCCGAAAATAGCAGTATCAAATGTAGCGGATAAACCTGAAAAGATCGCGCTACAAGATTTACAAAATGCTGCGCTACAAGCCAAAGATAGTGGAATGAATCTCGCTGTGGATCAATGCCCAACTGGAAATAACCGACAATGTATTTATGTCGCCTGGGACGAGACCAATCTGGCAGGAAATACTGGAATTGCTTCATGTATAAAAGATGGGGCTTACGTTTCAGGATCACATTGTCTGTTTCTGGAGGCTTATTAAAATGGGAAGAAGCCTTACAGATTTTAAGCCATATACCAACAGTCAATCTGGCTTTACATTGATTGAGCTAATGATTTCACTGACTTTAGGGTTGTTGATTGTCGCTGCGGCAATTCAACTGTTTATTACTGGGATTACTAGCTATAAATTACAAAAAGCCATGGCACATATTCAGGACAATGCCAGTTTAGGCTTGAATTTTATTGTTGATGATATTCGTAAAGCTAATCTGAGTTCGCCTGTACCCGCCGTTAATGACCAGATTGGTTATGCGGGAATTTTGCTGACCTCAAACAATGTTGGTGAAAAGATTGATCTGAATTGTGCAGATTGCTTTGCCAATAATCAGCTCACCAGTTTTGGTAATGCCAATGTGACGGGCCTAACCAATGATCAATTACTCATCCGTTATCAAGCGCCACAAGGTGGATTGGACTGCTCAGGCAAGGATGTGAGTAGCGGGACATTTGTGGTGCAGCGCTATTATGTTGATTCTACTGTAAAAGATTCACGTAAGTCTTTACGCTGCCAAGCTGCGCAATATAGTCAAGCTTCACTGGATGTCAAGACATCGACGGATCGTTTAAAACTTGCTTGGGAAGACAGTCAGGTCATTTTACCTAATGTTGATTTCTTTCAGGTACGTTTGGGTTATATGGATGGCGACCTCAATAGTGCAAATAGTACCTTGGCCTATGCCGATATTAAAAACTATATGGCCTTAAAGGCAACGTCAAAAAATATTGATGGAGTCACACAGGCTGTTCGGCCGCATGTCCATGCCATTCAATTGGGAGTGCTCGTTCGTTCTGATGATAGAACGGGTAATCAGTCGATCATAAAAGAACGGAACAAAGAGCCATTTCAGGTCTTGGGGACCTCGGTGAAACTTACACCGACTTATCAGGATAATTATCTACGTCAGGTCGTGAATCAAACGATCTCTTTACGAAACGCAATGGGTTGGGTTTCGGAAGGTTGTGATAGCAGTAAGACCACAACCTGTACAAATGGGGGGGCTGGAACATGATTCAGGCTCAACGTGGTGCGACACTCATCGTTGTACTCATGATTTTATTAATGATTACGATTATTGGGACGCTGGCGATACGTCAAAGTGTGAGTTCATTAAAGCTGGTGAGTAATCATCAGATCCAGACTCTGTTGGCCCAAAATGCGGATGCAGCATTGATGTATTTTCAAGATCCGAATACTCAACAGAATTTAGCCTCTGCAAATGGCATTGTGGGATTCTTTAAAAACGAAAATAACAAAGATGCAGAACTCGTATTTTGTTTTTCAGGAACGGATCCATTTGCATTAAGTAAAGCGGGTTATCGGCTAAATAGTCAGTCTTTTAATATTAATAGTTCTGGTGCGGGTGCATGTACAGAGGCTTCAGCAAAAACTTCAAGTGGCCGTAAACAGGTTGTGACTCAGGTTTATATCAAAAGAGCCTTAACACCAACTTCACCTTTTGCAGACCTATCTCGTGGTACAGAGGTAACAGGGGCAAAAACTGAAAACAATATTCGCTTGCGTGTCTATGTTGTATCAGTAATGCAGGGATTATTAACAGCTGATGCTTTATTTAAAGCCGACAATGATCCTGACAAAGGTTGCCTGACGAAGAGCATAGACAATAATGGCGTCAATGCTGTTGCCGCCTGCCTAAAACAAAATACAGAAAAGCCAATATATAACATACAAGTCGCAGAATATCGTTTCTTGTCTGACTTTGAACCTACAGGTTCATAAGGGAGAAATGCCATGAATAATAAGAAGATGAAGAAACTCAACAGGTGTGAAGAACAACAAAAGAACAAAGTTAAAGGCCTGCTGTTGGGTTGTACGGTATTGTCTAGCCTTTTAATCCTGTCATCGGTGACATCGGCCAGTGATATTGAAATTTATCAACCTGCAGCTGGTAATAAAAAACGATTAATGTTGATGGTAGATCAGTCTCGTAGTATGGGGGGAGCTGGTCTTTTGGATCTGGTGAAAGATTATCCACTGTGTGTAGATCAAGGTGTTACGGATGTACTGGGCAAAAATGGATTAAATCTCGGTATAAAAATTGCGGGTCAAACTGATCTAATTAATGTCACAAAAGAGGCAACTGATCTTATTAATCAAGCAATTTTGAAAGGCGTACTCGGCAATGGGCAAGGGCAGGGAATTTTAGATTCTATTGCTGAAATCAAAACTGAACAGCCGAATACAACTTATCCATTCCCGCGCCAATCCTGTACGGTCGTAACAACAGATGCAACCGTCAAGCTGTTAGATAATTTATTGAATGGTCTATTAGGGGTAAAAACAGGTTTATCGGCAGAACAGTATATTCGTGAAACCTGCGATCCATTGATTGATATCAGTTTACTCAAATCCATTACCAATTCATCTACTGTGGGAATTTACCGTTGCTACGATAAAAACTCCCGCGTCCGTATGGCACTGACTGATGTGTTAAAAGGTAAGAAAGGTGAGGCGGGTCTGCCAGATATGGAGCGGATACCTGATAGCACTATGGTCGGTTTATCAATTTCACCTTATAACCATATTGCGAATGATCGCGCTGGGGCAATTGTATTTGAGCCTAAATTACTGAGTGATGTCTATACATATAACGGAAAAACACAGAGTCATCGTCAGCACATCATTGATTATATTGCTAGCGCTAATATGGACTCAAAAGGTGAGTTTAATCTGCAAAGTTTATTGACCATTGTTCCTAAGCTGGTGGGTGGTTTGCTGAATGATGTAGTTGCGACATTAGGAAAAATTTTAAGTAATCCATTTGATGCAGTAGGTGAACTCTTAAATTTAGAAAATACGAACAATGCATTAAAAGATGTTTTGAATATGCTGGGGTTAGGTGGGAACAACCCAATGGCAAGTACTTATGCAGAAACAGGAGCTTATTTACTTGGCAATACCACCAAAGGGACTGGAGCAAGACAATATGGAAAACGCAATTATCTTCTTAAATTAGGAGGTTTGGGAATTCCAACAAGTTATAAATGTACTGGATGGGAGGCAGATGGTACAACGTGTGCAAGTGGACAATGGGAACTTGTTGGGCTTTTAGGTCTAGGTAATCTAGATACGAATGGCTATAAATCTGTTGATGCGAATTTGCTCAATGTGTTGGGGATATTAAGTGTAGGATCACAAGAAATATTTTATGAATATCGCTCTGATGTTAGTGCGAAATATAGCGGTTTTACTGATAGCCAAAAGAATAACAGTACAATTAATCCATTGATTAAAAGTAATGGTAATTTTTATCAAGCACCTTCAACTGCTCCACAATGCGATGCAAATGGCTTAATGGTCATTGCTGGCGGTGTACCGACAATAGCTCCAACTTTAACTGACTCTTTATTACAACCTAAAGGCAGCCAATCCGAAGCGACTAAGGTCGCAATGGAACGTTTAATGGCGCGCTCTTTAGATAGCTCTCAGAGTTTAAATGTCCAATATAAAGATGGACGTTTGAATGATAGTTGGAGTTTTAGATGTAATTCAACAGATTTGAAGTCGACCACGCTTGGTAATAATAAAAACTCAAATGACAATACTGACTTTGCGACATGGCAGTGTATCGGCGCCTATGCACGTGATATTCGCGCACTAAAAACGAATCCAATTAAGACGGCCGTGATTGGACTTGATCGCTCTTTCTTGCAACTTCCTGACTATATCGCTGGGCAAGAAAATAGTACTGATACTAAAGGTTTGACCCAGATTTCAAGTACCAATGTTGCACAGGATCAGTTGTTAACGGGTATTGTGCCAAAAGCAGTAAGGGATCTGCTTGGCGTAACGGGTTCACTATTAGATGGTTTATTACCGAATAGTTTGATTGGTAGTGGGCTAACAACAGGAATTACCAGTTTGTTAGATCGTTTATTACCGCGTAATCCAGAAGACATCAAGAATATGGCACGTTGGGGTGTGATTGGTGGTGGTGGCTGGTATAACGCAGCCAATAGCCAGAATATCGCACAAAGTATTAAAGACTTTCACGATAATTTAGGTGTAACAGACGGTGATCCGATAGGTTTACAAACCATTCCTGAAGATCCACTTACGCCTTATCGTATGAGTAACGATGTTTATAAAAGTATGTTTGAACCAACTGAAAAAGCCAGTTGGATCGGTAACTTCAAAAAATACTATGTAGAAACAGACAACTCTGTGAATAAGCTGAAAGATGCCTGGGATATTTCAGCAAGTAGCTATGATGTTCAGGATTGGAATAAAGGTGGGTTGCTTGCCAAGCTTAAAAATCTGAAAAATAAAACTGATAATTCAGATCAGACCAAGCCGATCATTACAGAGCGTAAAGTATTGATTAATCGGGACTGCCAGCAAATTGATAATACTACAACGTATCAATTTACTGAGGTGGGCGCATTTAAGCGCATCAATAATACCTATTTAGATGTTAAATGCGGTTCTGGAACTACAGCTCGCCCAGATGATAAAGGCTATCTGCTTATGAATTTGCTGGGATATAACGTGGGTAATGCCGCAACCACAGCAGATCTGACTGAAGCAAATCGTACCAACTGGAAAGTGGGCATGAACCTGCATTCAACACCAGTTAAATTGACTCAGGAAGCTGTCTTTAATGCAGACAACAGTGTTAAAGAACGCAAGGATTATATGTTATTTGGTACCACACAAGGTTTGTTGCATGTCGTTGATGCCAAAACTGGTGAAGAAAGCTTTGCTTTTGTACCCAATGAAATGCTGGAAAATACCCAACAAAGCAAAGCATTTTTAGAAAAACCAGCTGGCGTAAAAGCAGATATGGCATACGGTATTGATGGTGCATGGACCATTTATAGCGAATATGCTTATGGGATGAAAGCAGTAAGTAGTGGCAGTGTCAGCAGTGAAATTGTCGCGACTGTTGGTGAGATCAAGAGCGATGGTAAAGTGGTCGCGAAAGGCAAACAAATCGCCTATGGTGGTTTACGTATGGGAGGACGTAGTTACTATGCATTAGATCTCAGCGATATCAGTCAACCTAAACTTAAATTCCACATTGATCCAGATCGCAATCGTATTATTAGTCTGCAAGCTGATGGAACCTATAAAACCACAACCAATACGGCTTTAGCTGCGATGGGGCAAAGCTGGTCTAAACCGACCATTACCAGCATTATGTATAAAGGTGCAGCAAAACGCGTCATGATTGTTGGTGGTGGCTATGATATGGAATATGAAAAAACCGCACCAGTGATTTCAAATGCAACCAAAGGACGTATGGTGTATATGTTCGATGCAGACAATGGTGACCTGATCTGGTATGCAGGTGGCGATAATCAAAGCACGTCATGTGGTTCAGGTGATACCAATCATGGCATGAAAATGAAAGACTTATATAGTGTTGTGAGCCGTATCAATGCAGTTGACCGAGATGGAGATGGCGTGACTGATCATCTTTATTTTGGTGATTTGGGAGGTCAAGTCTGGCGGGTCGATTTGAGTAAAGATTTCGGAACCAAAGGTGGAGGATGTGGCAGTTACAGTATGCTGTTTAAAGATACCAATAGCCGTTTCTATGAAGCACCAAATTTTAGTGTATACGGCTATGAACAACCCCTTGCTGTGATTAGTATTGCATCAGGAAATCGCAGCCTGCCATATAGCGATAAGAATTCAAGTAGCACTGTTTATAATCTTTTTGATCAGGATGTGGTTCGTCGTAACTTCTCCACTGCAAGTAGCAGTAATAGCACGCCAAAACTTTTAGCCACGGATCTTAAAGCAATGCTGACAGCAAGTGAACTAAAAGGCAAAAATCTGGTACAAGTGAAGGCCATGATTCCAAATGGCTGGTATGTACAGGCAAATAGTGTGGTTGGAAAAGAACTGGATGCTCAGGGTAAAGAAACTGCTTTAACCAGTCAGACTGGAAGTAAGGTTCTGGGTGAAATGGTGGTGATGAATAAGAGCCTCTATGTCAGCGTCTATAATCCAAATACCACAGCAGGGAATGGTTGTAAAATTCAGGCCAATGGCGCAACTACAGTGCAACGTTATTGCTTACCTTTTGGTGTATGTGAACAAGATGTCAAAGATACCACGATGAGTTTTGGGGCTGGGCATGGAATTGTTGAGTCGATGGTGGGGGCGGGTATTGGACTGGGTGACAAAAATGGAATTACACGTCAGCTGCTCAATCCAAATGCCAAAGACAAAATCGGAAGTAGCAAATTATCTGCGAATACCATGCGTCGCCAACTGGTTCCACTGACTTGGTATGAACGTAATGAATAAAAGGAAGCGATACTATTATGTTGCCTTAAGAGGAGGGAGAGATGTGCACTCTCCTTCCTGCGATGAGAGTAGATTAATTAAACCTACAGGCTTCACTTTGATTGAACTGATGATTACGGTGGCAATCATTGCGATTATCGCAGCGATCGCTATTCCGAGTTATCAGGTTTATATCCGCCGTGCAGAACTATCTACAGCACAACAGGAAATGCTAAAGGTTGCAGAACTGCTGGAAAAGCATCGGGCGCGTAACTTTAGTTACGATGGATTTGTACTAAAAGGCACATCTACAAATCAGGGACCTTATTACTCGGTAGCGAGTGCAACCAATAACAGCCTGCTTTTGCCTTTAGATGCAAGCAGTGGCAAGCAGAAATTTACTCTTAGCTTAACTGTGAATGCTCAAACATGGTCTTTAAAAGCTGTGAGCCAAAGCCCGCGAAATTATTCATTACTTTTGACCAGTGCAGGCATTAAATGTAAGACCAAAACACCTGCAAATATTACAGCTCAAGATTGTGGGTTAGACAAAGAAGACTGGTAAGCCAGCAGATTTTATCAATTAAATTCAAAGCTGTGGATAAGCCGAAAAATAATCTTTATTTCAAAGTCAATTTAACGTAGAATATCGCCCTCTATGAAAGGGGTTTGAAGTGTTGCCGATGGTCGGCGCAGGGATAATCCGTAAAAATTATAAGGTTGTTCTCATGGTTGTTATTCGTTTAGCGCGCGGTGGTGCAAAAAAACGTCCATTCTATCAAATCGTTGTAACTGATAGCCGTAACGCACGTGACGGTCGTTTCATCGAACGTATTGGTTTCTTTAACCCAACTGCACAAGGTAAAGCTGAAAAAGTTCGTTTAGACGCTGACCGTTTTGCTCACTGGGTTGCTCAAGGTGCTCAACCTTCAGAGCGCGTTGCTTCTTTAGCTGCTCAAGCTAAAAAAGCTGCAACTGCTGCGTAATAGTAGTAGGTAGCCCATGACATCGACACAGAATGTGCCAGAAGATCGTATTCAGATTGGACAGTTACGTTCAGCTTATGGATTGAATGGGTGGCTCTGGGTTTATTCAAATACTGAACCTATGAGTAATATGTTTGACTACCTTCCTTGGTACATTGAGACCAAGGCAGGTTGGCAAACAATAGATGTGAAACGTTGGAAACCACATGGCAAAGGCTTGGTTGTTGCATTAAAAGGCGTAAATGATCGCACTGGTGCAGAAAATCTGGTTGGCGCAAATATCTGGATTGCCAAATCTCAGCTTCCAAAAGCAGATGTAGACGAGTACTACTGGTCTGATCTTAAAGGCTTAACGGTGTTAGGTCTTGATGATGAAGAACAAGAAGTCAATCTCGGTCAAATCTACGAACTGTTTGAAACAGGTGCCAATGATGTCATGGTCGTTAAAGCGACTGCTGATAGTGTTGATGCTGAAGAGCGAATGATTCCGTGGCATAAAGATGTGGTACAACGCGTTGATCTTGAAGCTGGTCGTATTTACGTCAATTGGGGCGTAGACTACTAATCCTTTTGGGGAAAGTAGCGCAGCAGGAAAATAGAGGAGTCTGCGGTGTTTTTTGCAGTCATCACATTGTTTCCTGAAATGTTTGAAGCGATTACAGCGTACGGGATTAGCGGACGTGCAGCAAAGCGTGACATCGTGCAAGTGACTTGCATTAACCCACGAGATTTTGCTGAGGGCAATTACAAACGGGTGGATGAACGTCCTTTCGGTGGTGGCCCAGGTATGGTGATGATGGCTGAGCCTTTGGCAAAAGCAATTAATCATGCCAAACAACTTGCTTCACAAGCAGGCTGTGTTCATGCCCCAGTGGTGTATATGTCACCGCAAGGCAAAACCTTAAATGAGCAGGCAGTACAACAATTCGTTGATTATGATGGTTTGATTGTATTGTGTGGGCGTTATGAGGGCGTCGATGAGCGTTTAATCCAGCATTATGTTGATCAAGAATGGTCAATCGGGGATTACGTTTTATCGGGCGGTGAACTTCCTGCCATGGTGTTGCTCGATAGTATTATTCGCCGTTTGCCCAATGTCATGACTGACGAGCAATCTGCGATACAAGATTCTTTTGTAGATGGTCTTCTTGATTGTCCACAATATACAAAGCCTGACCATTTCGAAGGGTTAGATGTGCCTGAGGTACTTAAATCAGGACATCATGCCAATATTGAGAAATGGCGTTTTTTGCAGCGTTATCAACGAACTTTAGATCGTCGACCAGAACTGGTTGAAAAAGTAGAGTTGAGCAAACAGCAAATTAAATGGCTAAAAAATTCGAAAGGATAAACTGATATCAGTTTATCTTCGCACCCAACGAGAAGCTTTGCTTCGAGTTCTACTTAAACTTGGTTTAAGTTAAAAATAGGCTCTTTAAGACGTTTGTCTTAAGGGGAAAGTTAAACGGGAAATATGCGCTTTAGCCTCTATTCCCAGCGGCGTCAGAGACCTCTTCTCTCCCGCACATATTGGAGATTCCACATGAGTGGTAAACATCCTTTAGTTCAAGCTGTTGAAAATGCACAGTTAAAATCAGACATCCCTGCTTTTGCACCGGGCGATACAGTTATCGTTCAAGTTAAAGTAAAAGAGGGTGACCGTGAGCGTCTTCAAGCATTTGAAGGTGTTGTAATCGCGAAGAAAAACCGTGGTTTAAACTCTGCTTTCACAGTTCGTAAAATCTCTAGCGGTGTTGGTGTTGAGCGTGTTTTCCAAACTCACTCTCCAATCGTTGCTAAGATCGAAGTGAAACGTCGTGGTGACGTTCGTCGTGCTAAACTTTACTACCTACGCGAGTTGTCTGGTAAAGCTGCACGTATTCGTGAAAAGTTACCAGCTCGTAAACAAGGTTAATTTTAACTTTGTTGTAAAGCAAAAAAATGCGCCTTTGGCGCATTTTTTTATGTCTGTTTGTGCTTAAAAGCCAATCCTTTTCTAAATCCT
>Ga0308161_1000189_pt1 | contig 144785 bp, 157 predicted proteins | sample PhyFR2_FD_201034 | JGI IMG/M metagenome (GOLD analysis project Ga0308161, IMG submission 201034) | Phyllosphere microbial communities from UC Gill Tract Community Farm, Albany, California, United States - DLSLF.R2 | ecosystem: Host-associated > Plants > Phyllosphere > Unclassified | place...
CCCGCTTCGGCGCTGAGGGATCCCCACTAAATCAGCGCTAATAAACCAACACCATATTACGGTAGGTTTTGGCGAGGTGGCTGAGGACAGCGTCTAACGCTGTTCGCTTTAAAATTAGCGGAGAGTGTCGCAAGACATTCTCCGCTAATGTCAGAAAGGATATGACTCGTCGCGATTTCAGGCTGTTAGCCTGATATCTCAGGTGTAATCCCTTGTTTTCAGCATGATAACCAAGCAACCACAGTACTGCTGTGCTCAGTGTTACCAGCAGGCTGAGTACCAGAATACGCCCTGCTGAACGGCTATGACTGGCGCGAAGCCCAAACCCAAATCGTTCACTTTTCTCATCCCGAAAATTTTGTTCTATCTGCATTCTTCGACCATATAACTTCATCACCTCACGTGGTTTAAACTCGGCTGTGCTGCTGAATATTAACCACGGCTCTTTCGCTGCTGCACGTCCGTCCTGTGCCTGCGAGTAACGGGATATCCTGCAACGAGCGCGTTTGTTTTTACGGCTTGCAGACTCTTTTTTATGAAGATAAAAATGCCCTTCACAGCGTGCATATTCTGCCCGGACAAGCGTTCCCGGCCCCAGATATTCCGGTTTATTAGTGGCCTGTAGCTCGTGCCGCCTTATCCAGCACTCCGGTTTTTTATCCAGCCGGAGATGAATGTTGCCTCTGACACGACCGATAAAATCCCAGCCCAGTGTTTTAATATGGCGAAACCACGCATTCTGAAAACCGGCATCGGTGACAATCAGTACCCGGGTTTCTGGTGCGATGGCAGCGGAAAGAGAATCGAGAAAAGCTCTCTGTATCAGTGAGTTTTGCTGTTTCTTCGACGGTACAATCTGGCTCATAAGCGGGATAGAACGGCCATCACAAATCAGGCTCGCCCGCAATACATGGAACGCCTGCGAAGGGTAACCGCTCCAGTCAACAGCAATGACACACCACGAAAGTCGTCGGGTGAGCAGCGAAGTTATATTTTTAAATATCAGCGGGATGTCATCATGAAGTGCCGTGTTGCCGAGCAGGCGGTCAACACGCTTTATCTTGTGCTTAACCTGAGCACCACCCGGTAAATAACGGCCAATACTGGTCAGAGTAAGTGAAGCTCCACGCGTCAGGGCAACGGTGGCATCAAGCAGTGCGTTCTGTCGGTACTGATGAAATGGGGCCAGAGCGCCCCGGAAAAACTTCTGGCATACTGTGCGGACACTGTTTCCCCGCCCATTACTGGGGATTCCTCAGCGCTTCGGCGGATTTTTTTATGGTTAGCGTCAGCAATTAGATAAATTGAACCGTGGTTTTAAAAATATTGCGATGGCATGGACGGCATTCAGCAAAATCATGTATGGTAGATGCGCTATCACTTTCCTGACGCCAGATGCGCGTCACTTTCGCCCGCTGCCGCCGCCGGGATTCGCAGCAGGCTCGACAGGAGATACACTGATGAAGAACTGGAAGACGAGCGCTGAGCAGATTTTGACAACCGGACCGGTCGTTCCGGTTATCGTCGTCAATAAACTGGAACATGCAGTTCCGATGGCGAAAGCGCTGGTTGCTGGCGGTGTTCGCGTGCTGGAAGTGACGCTGCGTACGCCGGTGGCGATGGATGCGCTGCGTGCGATTATCAACGAAGTGCCTGAGGCGATTGTCGGTGCGGGTACCGTGCTGAATACTCAGCAACTGGCGGAAGTGACGGAAGCCGGTGCGCAGTTTGTGATAAGCCCTGGGCTTACCGATTCACTGGTAAAAGCGGCGGTTGAAGGCCCGATTCCCTTGATCCCGGGGATCAGCACCGTGTCAGAGCTGATGACTGGTATGGATCACGGATTACGCGAGTTCAAATTCTTCCCGGCAGAAGCCAATGGCGGCGTGAACGCGTTGCAGGCGATTGGTGGTCCTTTCCCTCAGGTGCGTTTCTGCCCGACCGGCGGTATTACGCCGGGCAACTACCGTGATTATCTGGCGCTGAAAAGTGTGCTCTGTATTGGCGGTTCGTGGCTGGTACCGGCAGATGCGCTGGAAGCGGGTGATTATCAGCGGATTACCGAGCTGGCGCGTGAAGCGGTGTCCGGCGCGCGTTAATCGGTGAAGTTGTCGGGGCGTGTTTATCGGCGCCCGTCCTGCTGGTAAGCAGGGTGCAAACCCGTGGCACGGGCGGCGAGAACGCCGCCCCTACAGGAAAATCAGTAAAATTAACGGGTACGCCGGAACCCTGTAGGGGGGCCGTTTTCGGCCCCGTCCTGTTGGTAAGCAGGGTGCAAACGCCGCCCGTGTGCTGGATTATCCGCTGACCTTAACGCCGCCTGCGCAAGCAACTGCACGTGCCACGGCATCATCAATGCTGTCACCGGTTGCCAGCGCCACGCCCAGGCGGCGTTGACCGCGAATCTCTGGCTTACCAAACAGACGCAGTTGCAGACCGGCACCCAGTACTGCAGGAACGCCGCTAAACTGCACATTATCGCTGTCCAGCTGGGGCAAAATCACCGCCGATGCTGCCGGACCATACTGACGAATACCGCCAACCGGTAAACCGAGGAAAGCACGTACGTGCAGCGCGAACTCCGACAGATCCTGTGAAATCAGCGTCACCATACCGGTATCGTGCGGACGCGGCGACACTTCACTGAATACCACCTCGTCACCACAGACAAACAGCTCAACGCCAAACAGCCCGTGGCCCCCTAAGGCACTGACCACTTTCTCCGCGATCTCTTCGGCGCGTTTCAGCGCCAGCTCGCTCATCTGCTGTGGCTGCCAGGATTCGCGGTAGTCACCATCCTCCTGACGATGACCAATCGGTGCGCAGAAGTGGATGCCGTCGACCGCGCTGATGGTCAACAGCGTAATTTCGAAATCAAAATTCACTACGCCTTCAACAATCACCCGACCGGCCCCGGCACGCCCGCCTTGCTGCGCGTATTCCCACGCCCGATCGAGCTGTGCGGCTTCGCGGATAAAGCTCTGACCCTTGCCAGATGAACTCATCACCGGCTTCACAATGCACGGGAAACCAATCTCTTCAGCAGCCTGCAGGAAAGCGGCTTTGCTGTCGGCAAAACGGTAGCTGGAGGTCGGCAGCGCCAGTTCTTCAGCCGCCAGCCGGCGGATTCCTTCGCGATTCATCGTCAGGCGGGCGGCGCGGGCGGTTGGCACCACGCGTTGGCCCTGTTTTTCCAGTTCGATCAGCATATCAGTGGCGATAGCTTCGATTTCCGGCACAATATAATCAGGACGCTCTTGTGCCACCAGCGCTTTCAGCGCTTCGCCATCCAACATATTAATCACATGGCTGCGATGTGCCACATGCATGGCGGGTGCATCGGCATAGCGATCGACAGCAATCACTTCAACGCCTAAGCGCTGACATTCGATCGCGACTTCCTTACCCAGTTCACCTGAACCTAAAAGCATCACGCGAGTTGCGGCAGGGCGCAGCGCGGTTCCAAGAGTCGACATAATACCTACCTGAAGAGATGAGAAAAAATCGCGCGCAGTATAAACGAAAACGATTGCGCGGGCATCTGCTTTGCCGGCTTGATCGTAAAAAAAGCTGCTGCTATACTGGATATAAATACAGTTAAATGGGCGAGAATCATGGCTATTGAAGTAAAATATGTCGTTGTCAGAAAAGGTGAGGAAAAGATGACGTTTGCCAGCAAAAAAGAAGCGGATGCTTACGACAAAATGCTCGATATGGCAGAAGTTTTTACCGACTGGCTAATGACAAGTGGTGTTGAGCTGGATGAAGCACAGCGTGAAGCGCTGGGTATGCATCTGGCTGAGAACAAAGATGCGGTCACCCATATCCTGCGCACCAGCAAAATGCCGAAAAATAGCAGCAGCGCGGCAATGGATGAAGAAGCAGATCAGGGGAAAGCTAAACCGGTGCGTTCGGTTAAAGCAGCCTGATTTAGTGGGTCGCATCATTATGGTGCGATGTTTTCCCGACTTTTCTTCTGCTTACGCTTCTTGACGCCTGGTGTTCTACTCTGAAGTTCATCGGTTTTTTTGAAGGAAATAAGATGAGCAACTGGCTACAGCAAATTCAGTCTGTATTAGGTAACAGTAAAAGCAGCGGTAAAACTGGCGGCGAAGGGCTAAGTAAAATGCTGGCTCCAGGTGCACTCGGCGGCCTTGCCGGGTTACTGATCGCCAATAAGTCAGCGCGTAGTCTGCTGACCAAATACGGTAAAAACGCGCTGATTATCGGTGGCGGCGCGGCGGCCGGTGCAGTGCTGTGGAATAAATATAAACAGCGCGTCAGTGAAACGCATCGCGATGAGCCGCAGTTCGGCCAGAGTGAAACGCCGGTTGATTCCCGTGCGGCGCGCTTAATTACTGCCTTGGTATTTGCAGCGAAAAGTGACGGCCATATCGATGCGCAGGAACGCCAGTCAATTGAACAAAATGTTCATCAGTTGGGCATTGGTACACAGGGCGAAAAGCTGATCCAGCAAGCTATCGACCAACCGCTCGATCCGCAGCTGCTGGCGCGCGATATCCGTAATGAAGAAGAAGCGCTGGAACTCTACTTCCTCAGTAATGCGGTGATTGATGTCGACCACTTTATGGAGCGCAGCTATCTACAAGCATTGGGCGACGCGCTGAAAATCCCGCAGGATGTGCGTGACGGCATTGAAAACGATATCCGCGAAGAGAAGAAAAAACTGACTGCCTGACAGTTGGGGCCGGGTAATCCCGGCCTGATCCTGCCGTCAACCTGAGTTACACTCACCTTCTGCCAGGCGCATATGTAGCAGTGGATAAGGGTTTCCCTGCGCATCCAGCGCAGACCGTCCGGTTACCACAAATCCCATACTGAGATAAAATCCCGTCCCCTGCGGGTTTTGTTGGTTGACGTCCAGTTCGCGCGCGGCAAGCTCAGTCACAGCAAAATTCACCAGTTGCCTGCCAATGCCCTGACCGCGCAAGTCGGGCTCAACAAACAGCATCTCAATGCGCTGTGCTACCACGCCAACAAACCCTTGTGGCAGCATATGATTATCCAGCCAGACATAAGGAGCGACATGGGGCAGGTAGTCATTTTCCACATAAACTTTCAGACGTGCGATCTCCTGCTCAGAAAGAAAGTCATGAGTGGCGCGCACCGAACGTTGCCAGATTTCCGTCAGATGGGGGTACTCCTGTGGGTTAGCGAGGCGGATCATGATTATTTCCTTATTACTCCCTTGTTTAATTTACCTTTACCGCTTGGCATTCATCACGTCAGATGCCACCCTTACAACAACTGTCTTAAGGGTGTAAACGGACTATGACTGCTCCATCAGCAAAGAAAATTCCTCACGTAATGACTCTGCATGGCGAAACACGCCAGGATAACTACTACTGGTTGCGCGACGATCAGCGCGCAGATCCTGCGGTGCTGGAGTACCTGCAAGCGGAAAACGACTACGGTCAGCGAGTGATGTCTTCGCAGAAAGCGTTGCAGGAACGGGTACTGAAAGAGATGGTCGATCGTATTCCACAGCAAGACCACTCAGTACCTTACGTTAAAAATGGCTATCGCTATCAGCGCCGCTATGAAACCGGCAACGAATACCCGATCTATACCCGCCAGCCTGCTGAAACCGCCACCCCGGAGCAGTGGGATACGCTGCTGGATGCAAACCAGCGCGCTGCACACAGCGAATTCTATACCATGGGGGCGCTGGATATCAGTCCTGATAACCAGACGATGGCGCTGGCCGAAGATTTTTTGTCACGCCGCCAGTATGGCATTCGCTTTTGCAATCTCAACAGCGGTAGCTGGTATCCGGAAGTGCTGGAAAATGTCTCCTCCAGCTTTGCCTGGGCAAATGACTCCCGTACCTTCTATTACGTGCTGAAAGACAAAACCACGTTGCTGCCGTGGCAAGTATGGCGTCATACCCTCGGTGAACCGCAGAGTGCCGACCAGCTGGTTTATGAAGAGCCGGATGATACCTTTTATGTCAGCGTGCATAAAACCACCTCGGAACACTTTATTCTGATCGCCCTGAACAGCAGTACCACCAGTGAAATTCTGTTGTTGGACGCCGAATATGCCGAAGCGAAACCGCAGGTGTTCTGTCCGCGCGTCAAAGATCATGAATATACTCTTGACCACTATGATCACCATTTCTATGTGCGCTCTAACCGTGAAGGTAAAAACTTCGGCCTGTACCGCACCGACTATAGCGATGTTTCACGCTGGGAAACGCTGGTGGCGGCGCGCGATAATATTGTGCTGGAAGACTTTCAGCTGTTTCGCGACTGGCTGGTGCTGGAAGAGCGCCAGCGCGGCCTGACCAGCCTGCGCCAGATAAGCTGGAAAAGTGGTGAGACGTTTGGCATCGCGTTTGACGATCCGGCGTATGTTACCTGGCTCTCTTACAATCCCACCCCGGATACCAGCAAATTGCGCTATGGCTATTCGTCGATGACCACGCCTTCGACGCTGTTCGAGCTGGATATGGACAGTGGCGACCGGCAGGTGCTGAAACAGTCGGAAGTACAAGGTTTCGACGCCAGCCAGTATCGCAGCGAGCATTTGTGGGTCAAAGCGCGGGACGGGGTTGAGGTGCCGGTATCGCTGGTTTACCACCGCCAGCACTATCAGCCGGGCAAAAATCCGTTGCTGGTCTATGGCTACGGCTCCTATGGCAGCAGCATGGACGCCGATTTCAGTGCCAGTCGCCTGAGCCTGCTCGATCGCGGTTTTGTGTTTGCGCTGGCGCATATTCGCGGCGGCGGCGAACTGGGGCAACAGTGGTATGACGATGGCCGCTTGCTGAATAAACTCAACACATTTAATGATTTTATCGACGTCACCCGCACGTTATTGCAACAAGGCTATGGCGATGCACAGCGGCTATACGCGATGGGCGGCAGCGCCGGGGGGTTGCTGATGGGCGCGATAATCAATCGTGAACCGCAGCTTTATCATGGTGTGGTGGCGCAGGTGCCGTTTGTTGATGTGGTGACTACCATGCTGGATGAGTCTATCCCGCTGACCACCGGCGAGTATGATGAGTGGGGGAATCCGGCGGAGCAGCAATACTACGACTATATTCGTCAGTACAGCCCGTATGACAATGTTACCGCGCAGCCCTATCCGCATCTGCTGGTCACCACCGGGCTGCACGATTCTCAGGTGCAATACTGGGAACCCGCCAAGTGGGTCGCGAAGCTACGCGAGCTTAAAACGGACGATAACCTGCTGCTGCTGTGCACTGATATGGACTCTGGCCATGGCGGTAAGTCGGGGCGCTTCAAGGCTTATGAAGGGGTAGCGCTGGAGTATGCTTTCCTGATTGGGCTGGCGCAGGGGACATTAACCTCCAGCCACGCCCGTTAATTATTCGGCCAGATGGTGCTGCATCGCGCTGCGAAGATCGGCTTTCAGATTCGGGATATTTTTCAACACCCATTTAAGATATCCCGGATCGCGCTTCGCCACTTCCTCTATCTTGCGTCCGCGATATTTGCCAAACGGGAAGGTATCCATGCCGCTTTTTGGCTGCATACGCGCCAGCATTTCAGCCGCATCCCAGCCGGTAGTTTGCATAATGCGAATCAACAAAGCGGCGGTAACGTAGCAGTCATACAACGCGCGGTGCGCGTGCAGGTCAGCCGGAGGGTTAACCTCCAGCTGCAAACTTTCGCGCAGCGCCTGGTTACCATACTTAATGCCGGGCCACAGCTTACGCGATAAGGTCATGGTGCAAATCCATTCGCCATGCATTTCCGGCAATACCCGACGGTCAAAACTGGCGTTATGCGCCACATAGTATGGGCTGCCATGATAACGGCCAATCGCTTCTTCAATTGGCGGTTTGCCGATTACCATTGATTCACTGATGCGATGAATGGCCATTGCCTGGCGGCTGATTGGCCGGTCAGGAGAAACCAGGTCGCTCATCGGATTGACAATCTGACCGTCAATAACATCAACCGAAGCGACTTCGACAATGCCGCCTTGCAGACCACAGGTTTCTGTATCGATTACGCGTAACATGATTTACCTTCCCGACAAATAGTGCGCTTAGCCTAACGGATGGATTTCGCCTTGCCAACCCTGTTTATCGCGGCGGGCGATTAACAACTGTTCTCCGTTTTTGCAGCGTATTATTTGTTTACCACTGGCATCCCAGAACGCGCTGCCGCCAACGCTTTGATAACCACCGGTGGGTTGTGCGTGATTGGCCATTAAGACAGTCATCTGGTAATTGACAGCCCAGCTGGCGAGATAATTGCAGTGACTGGCGTAGTCTGGTTCCGAAATCAGTACGCCGGTGGCATAAAGGTCGGCCCCGTTTTCGGACGCCTCACGCGCAAATTGTTCAACGGCAATGTCGGCACAAACGGCCATAGCCACATTACGCGAATGACTGCCAAATACCGGGCCACCGTAACCGGGCTGAAAGAACTCCACCTCTCTGCCACGCAGATTACGCTTTGCATAGGCTAAACGCGTACCCTCAGACAAAAAAGACACCGCAGCAATATGATAACTGTCCCCGGCTCGTAACGGCATGCCCACAATAATATTCATCTGATGATGCTGTGCGGCTTCGGCCAAAACATCCAGTCGTGTATCGTCCAGCGATAACGCCAGCTCGCGACCCGCGTCTATCTCATAACCGGTCAGGGATAACTGGGGAAAAAGCAGAAGATCGACATTCTGACTGGCTGCCTGTTGAATAAAAGAGAGATGATGTGAAATATTCCCGTCAATATCACGAGAGCGGGAAGCATACTGTGCAGCGGCTACACTCCAGAGTGACATAGGTCGTTCCTGAATTCAGATTGATTAGTCAATATATCACCGCAATTCACCGGGGATCTCAAGGCGTCTGCGGCTTATTTTTGTTTAGGCTCATAGGGTAAGCGGGACAAACTCAGAGACGCCTGGCGATATTGCATCAGACGCTGACGAAACCAGTCGCGCAGCGCTTCGGGCTGCTCACGCTCAACCATTTCGGCAATAACGGGCATATTATAGCGCTCTTTAAACGCCACACCGGCGGCGGCCAAATCGACATTGATTTTATCTTTCTCTTCCTGCGACAGTGTCGCCAGATTATGACTCATTATCTTCTCCTGTTGCTGTGCGGCAAAAAGTAATGCAGATAAGCATAATTGGCAAGCAGAGGTGCGTATCGATAGACGTTATCGCCTCGACAGCCCTGCGGTAGCGGAGTATTCTTTTGCTCTCATCGGCAGCCTGCCGGCTGCAGCACAGAAGGATGACCCGATGTTTAACCACAAATTCTCCTCTTTTTTTACCGCGACAGCGCTGCTGGCGACGGTCGCTTTCTCGCAATCAGCCATGGCGCATGCGCATCTGAAAAGCCAGTTTCCAGCGGCAAATGCCAGCGTTGACGCGGCACCGCAGGCGCTGACGCTGACTTTTTCAGAAGATATTGAGCCGGCATTCAGCGGCCTGGAAATCAGCGGTGCCGATAATAAAGCGCTGCCAGTGGCAAAAGCCCAACGCAATGGTGCCAAAAAAAATCAGCTGATTGTTCCACTGGAAAAGCCGCTGACCAGCGGAAAATATCAGGTTAACTGGCACGTACTGTCCGTTGATGGTCACAAAACCAAAGGGAACTACACCTTCAGCGTGAAGTAACCGATGGCGCTCAGCACACTATATATTGTCTGCCGCTGGCTGCATTTTGCGGCAGTGATGCTGTTAGCTGGCAGTGCGTTTTATAGCGCACTGCTGTCGCCAAAACGTTTTAAAGCTCATCTGGCACAGCGGCTGCATCCGTTAATGCTGGCAAGCAGCGTGGTGGCACTTCTCAGCGCAGTGGCTCTACTGGTAGCACAGACCGGGCTGATGAGCGGTGACTGGCGTAATATCACCGATCCTGACACCTGGCAGGCGGTACTCGGCACCGGCTTCGGCGAAGCCTGGCAGTGGCAAATTATACTGCCGCTGATTGCCTGTGCGACTTTCCTGCTGCATAGCGCGTGGCGTCAGCCGTTATTACTGCTGCTGGGACTGGCCCAGCTTACCGGGCTGGCATTTGTTGGCCACGCGGCAATGCTGGAGGGCTGGCCTGGCGCATTTCAACGCGCCAACCATGCACTGCATCTGATTTCATCGGCATTCTGGGTCGGTGGTTTACTGCCGTTGCTGCTGCTGATGACCGATGCACGCAATATCGCGCTACGCAGTGATGCGATCCGTGCCATGATGCGTTTCTCGCGTTATGGCCATCTGGCGGTTGCACTGGCAATATTCACCGGTATTATCAACGCCCTGATGATACTTGGCTGGCCGCTGGTTAGCTTTGCGCTCTACAGCCAGCTGCTGTTGGTTAAAATCCTGCTGGTGGGGCTGATGGTGGCAATTGCGCTATTCAACCGTTACTGGCTGGTACCGCGTTTTCGCCGGGCAGGGCAGCGGGCGCAGCAGGGGTTCATCCGCATGACGCAGGCAGAACTGTTGCTGGGTACGCTGGTGGTGGTGCTGGTCAGCATCTTCGCCACTCTGGCTCCGGCATAAATTATTTTGCGCCTGATCGATCGGGCGCGTTCAGTGAGGTTAGAAAACTCGATGAAAAAACTGGTCTGTTTACTGCTCGCGATGGGCATCAGCAGCAGCGCACTGGCTGCGTCGCAAATCATTACCGTCAGCCGCTTTGAAATCGGTAAAGAGAAGTGGGCGTTTAACCGCGAAGAAGTGATGTTAACCTGCGCCGCCGACCACGCGCTGTTCGCGATCAATCCCAGCACGCTGCTGCAATATCCGTTAAATGAAAAAGCTAGCGAGATGATGAAAGCCGGACAGGTAAAAGCGCAGCCAATCGATGTCATTCAGATTGATGACCCGAAAAATCCGGGGCAAAAGATGAGTTTGGCGCCGTTTATTGAACGCGCAGATAAACTCTGCAACTAATTGATTTAATTTATTTAATTAGCGCATTCCGCCGCGAGTGCGCTGAACCGCCTTTCAGCACACTGCTAGTCGACAGCTTTCATTGGCGAAAGGCCGGATTCGGATTTCTGCCATCCCGATCACAGAGTTAACTTCTTTCTTGCAAGCGGTTTACAACCGGCTGGAATTCCCCCTTAGTTTGTCTACTCTTTAAAGGGCAAGGCGACACCGCCTGCATTAATGCCAACTTTTAGCGCACGGCTCTCACAAGAGCCATTTCCCTGGACCGAATATAGGAATCGTATTCGGTCTTTTTTTGTTGGGGGTTTTAAAACAACGACTTAGAGTAAAATCAATCACTTAAACCCCATCCTGTGTTACTGTATTCTACCCAATCAGATCCTCTGTCGCCATTTTGTCGCCACTTTTTCGGGCCATTATAGCCAGCGGATTGCGATTAATTGCCTCTTCAAGATGATCCGGCGCGAAGTGCGCATAACGCATAGTTACGCGGATATCTGAATGCCCCAATATGCGTTGCAGCACGATGATATTGCCCCCGGCCATCATAAAGTGGCTGGCGAAAGTGTGGCGCAAAACGTGGCTCATTTGCCCTTCAGGTAATTCAATTTCGGCAATCTTAATCACCCGGTAAAATTGTCGATAACACTCTGCGAAAAACTTGCCCTCAATATCTTTAAGCTGGTTATAAAGCTCGTCACCAATTGGCACCGTTCGGTTCTTTTTTCCTTTGGTTTTAATAAAGGTGATCTTATTGGGGGATATCTGGCTGGCTTTCAGTCCGGCGGCTTCACTCCAGCGCGCGCCGGTAGACAGGCAGATTTTAACGATAAGGGTTAATTGCGGATTGCCGTGAATTTCACAGGCTGCAAACAGTTTCTCGATTTGGTTTTCGGTTAGCCAGGCCATCTCTTTTTCTGGCTGATCGAATTCGCGGATGTTCTTTAGCGGGTTAGGGTAGTTAATCTCACCTAAGCGTTCCAGTTCGTTAAATACCGCGCGCAGAAAAGCATGTTCACAGTTAACGGTGCCGGTGGAAACCTTCAGTGATTTCTGGCTGGTCTTATAGCCATTCTCTATCAGCCCGCTAAGACGGCGGTCACGATAATGCGCCCAGTCTTTCGGCGTGATGGTTGACGCAACAGGATCGCCCATTCCGTTACAGATAATGTTGAGCTTACCGAGGCGACCTTTTTTATCGCTGAGTGAGCAGCCATGAAGCTTGTACCAGAGGTCAATCAGTTCACTGAGCTTGCGATGGTCTTCTTTCTCCGCCAACCACGGTTTTGCTTTGGCTTCTTCAAGGTGAAACTGCTCATACGAGATCGCCTCAGCGCGGGTTTTAAACTGCTTTCTGACGCGCTTGCCGGTGCGCCCGTTTGGGTAACACTCGCAAAGCCATTTCCCGTCGGACTGTTTTCTGATAGCCATATGATCACCTGTAAAAAATGCAGGTGAAAATACTGTATATTTAAACAGGTATCAATGTTTGTTTGCAGGCTAACAAACATAAAAAAACCTGCCGCAGCAGGTTAGTATCAGAGCCAGAGTGTGCCTTGATTGTTACGCGAGGGATGAGGTGGTGCTTTATTGATAACGCCTGGCTGCATAATGATGCCGGTAATGCTTTCCAGCGATTTAAAGGTACAGCCGCAGTTGATGTTCTGGCACTGGTGGTAGCGCTCTTTGGTTTCCTGCGAAATGTAGCGGCTGGATCTCGCATGAGAAGCAGTCTGGCATAACGGGCAATGCATCATGAGTTGACCAACCTTGTTTGATATTTAGAAAATATACATTTGCGAGTTATATTTTGAATAAGCAATCATGATATTGCAAATGTTAGTTTAGCTATTGGTAGATTCATAACCGACCTCAGTCAGCAATACCTCAAGATTAAGGGTAGTGGTGTAACCGTTCCCGCTAAGATTGTGCGTCACTTTACTGATAATCCACGGCTGCGCATCGATAACCGCTTTAAAGCCGCTGACCGCGACCGGCGTTTCAGGAAACAGATCCGCGCGTCCCATTGCCAGCGTGATTGAGAACTCAGCAACCCCCCGTTGCAGCTTCTCCCATTTCGCTTGCGCCGCCCGCATCGCGGCGGCTTTGCTGCTGAATACCGTGGTCAGTGCAAACACATTGTCTTCACTGCCTGCCAGATATTCACCGTCGCGCGCTTCTGGCTCTTTAGTGGCTTTGGCCTTTATGGTTTTGGCTTTCGGATGTTGCAGGGCGCGCAGGTGCGGCTCTGTTTTCTTGCGTTGCAGCTTAACCTTTTTCGGCTTTGGCTCTTTGGTATGCAGCCAGCTGGCGGTCACGCCGGTATAGGCTCCCCGGTCAGCAATACTAAAGCTGTGCCGGTCGCCATCCTGCCGGGTGATGGTCATCTGCGGGATCGGTTTACCGCTGGCCGTCAGGCCGCCGCCGGGTTTGATAAACAGCAGGCGGCCAGACTTGATGGCCGCCACGGCACCATTGAGCATTGCCAGCCGGGTTAAAAACTTCGCGTCGGTTTCCTGTGTCTGGTCGATATGGCTGATTTTGATATCCGCCAGACCGGCGGCGGGCAGGGCGACCAGCTTATTGCGTTCAGCAACCTGTTTCAGAATCTCGCCGAGGGTGGTGTCGTGATAGGACACTTCACGGCGGGAATTCAGCGTACCGCGAAAATCGGCGCTACGGGCGCGGATGGTCAGCGTATCCGGCGCGCCGTGGTGCTCGACTTCATCCACGGTGAAACTGCCTTTGCCGATTAGCGAAGCGCCTTTCCAGCCTAAATGCAGCGTGACCACCGCGCCGCGTTCCGGCAGTGCCAGCAGGCCGTCGGCGTCGTCCAGCTCGATATCCAGCTGGTCGGCTTCAAAGCCGCGGTTATCGCTCAGCGCCAGCGACATCAGGCGCGGCCTGATATTGGTGGTGATATCTTTTGCATTCACGGTCAGCATAAAGTCAGGTGACATCTGCGCACCGGCACCGATCGGCAGACTGTTTATCATCCAAACAGCCCCCCGATTGATGATGTCACGCTGCTGGCGGCATTGTTAATCGCGGCGGTAAGCTGCCCCGGTAGATTGTCTGCGCCGCTGATTAAGCTGTCGGCCTGCTTTTTCAGATCGCCAAACATCGCCGTCAGCGACTCGTCAACCCGCTTCAGACTGACGTTAAAGCTGATTTTGCGTGCGGCTCCGTCGGAGAAAAACTCGGCGTGCGTCTCGCTGAAGTTCTCCACCACATACATACCGTAGATGGTGCCATTGCCGCCAATCAGCGGCCATGCGCGCCCCTCATCCGCCATCACTTTCAGCATCAGCAGCGAGACGGTGCCGCCGGTAATCTCCGGGCGCAGCTCGCCGGACAGGGTGATTTTCTCATCACCGACGCCGGTAAACTGCGCCGAGGCACGTTGCCCGACGCGGCTGTTTGTCGGCCAGCGGTAATCAACGGTGTGCTGTAGTTCCTGATAGGGCAGCGTCTGGCGCATAAACACCATCATGCCGTAAATCATCATCATCGTTTAATCCTCCCAGCCCATTTTGCTGCGCTGCTGTGCGGCGTTGTTTCGCTGTTCACGCGCGCGGTTCTGTTCCATCAGCATCAGCGCATCGTCTTTGGTTATGCCCGGATGCATATTGATGGTGTACTCGCTGTTGTAAGTGTTCTGGCTGGATGCTTTGCCGCTGCCGCCAGCAGTGACCGGCGCATAACCGCCAGCGCCACCCAGCGCAGGGCTATATGAAAGGTTGGTTTCATAGCCCGCGCCGCCAAGCGCTGCGTTAGCTTTAGGCGTCTTTTCTTCCAGTCCCTCTGCTTCTGTATTAATGACGCCTAATTTCTCCAATACCCAGTCAATACCCTTACGCAGTCCGTTAAGAATCTGGAGAGGTGCAGAAAGCGCCAGCGCCAGCCCTTCACCAAAAATGCGTCCCGCAGACGTCATATCGTTCATGGCCTCGGTAGAAACAGATATCGGTTTGGAAAAATCCTTGAACCATTTGATTGCAGTTTTGATACCGCTAAAAATGATGTCGAACATCGGCTGTAACGGTGCAAGGGCAATCATGATTCCTTCGCCAACACCTTTAAAAAAGGCGCTGATCGGTTCCCAAAACTTTCTAATCAGTAAAGCCCCGCCAACGACGATGGCGACCACTCCGGCGACAATGCCAATAATTCCGGCAAGTGGAACGCTGGCAATACCCAGGGCTGTCGCTATCGTGCCACTCATAATACTGAAGGCCGTACCCAATAAGCCTGCACCGGCAATCAGGACGTTAAAACCAGCCATCACCGGCCACGCTACTAAACCCAGCAGCCCAAGCCCTGCAACCAGCGTGGTGAGCACTCCTGTTACCATAACGATTTTCTGCGTCAGCTCAGGATTCTGCTTCACCCATTTACCCACAGTCAGCAACCAGCCATTCGCAGTATCGGTCAGCTTTCGCAGTGCACTGTTCTGCTGGTCGAAGACTTCAATCCGCACATCTTCCCATGCTGACGACAGGTTTTTGAGATCGCCATCAAGGTTATCGGTCTGGATTTTGGCAACGCTCTGAGCGGAACCCCCTGAATTCATTAGCAGTTCACGTTTGGCCTGTAGTTTCCCGTCGCCTGCTGCGTCAATCAGCTTGATAACGCCTTTCGCCGCCTCTTCACCAAAAATAGTTTTGATGTATTCAGCCTGTTGCGCGGTTCCTAAACGGTTCTGCTTAAAAGACCGATCAATGTCCTGAAGGATGCCAATAACGGGTAGCATGTTGCCTTTGTTATCCCGCGTTTTTATCCCTAGCTCCTTTAGCGCCTCCGGGGCTTGCCCCATTGGTGCCTGTAATCTACTGAAAATGGCGCTGCCACCTGTACCGGCCATCGAACCTTTGATGCCGTTGTCCGCCATGATGCCAAGCATGGCGGTAGTGTCTTCGATACTTGCTCCCGCAGCCTGTGCCATCGGGGCGACATATTTCATTGCCTCCCCCAGCTCCAGCAGGTTGGTATTGGATTTGGTAAAGCCTTTTGTCATCACATCCGATACGCGCTGAATCTCTGCGATCGGGATTTTAAACGCTGTCTGCATGTTGGTTACGATGTCGGCTGCATCGGCAATATCAACCTTTGATGCCAGCGAAAGGTTAACCGTTGATTCGGTGGACTTCAGGACGGCGTCCGCGTCATAACCGGATCTCGCCAGTGTACTCTGCGTGCGAGCCACATCCGTCGGTGAAAAGGCGGTGGTGCCGCCAATGTCGCGCGCCTGCTGGCGGATAGCGGCAAGTTTTGGATCGGTTTTACCAATATCAAGTAGTGCCTGCGTTTCAGACATCTGTGTATCAAATTGCATACCGGGTGCGATTAACCGGCTTTCGGCATACAGCGCGGCGCTACCGGTGGCGAATGCAGCCGCTCCGCCATTTCGGACAGCACCAGCCGCAGCCTGGCCTTTACGGAAACGATCAGTAGTGCGGTTCAGTTTCTCCTGTTGCTGGCCGAGCCGCTGAAGTTCCATTTTCTGACGGTTGAGTGATGCCGTCGCCTCGGCTGAACTGGTGCGCAGGCGCTGCTGCTCACTGCTGAGGTTCCTGGTCGAGATACCCGCTGATTTAAGGGCTTCGCGCTGCTGCTGCACCGACAGACGCAGGCTGTTGGATTTAGTTTGCAGCTCAGCGGCGGCACGCTTTGCCGCCTCCAGCGCTTTGGCCTGCGCGTTAGTGGGGCGTTCGGTATTGCGAAACTGGATCGCCAGCGCGGCGGCTTCATCTTTGGCCTTCTGCAACGCTTCTTTAGTGACGGCCAGCTGCGCGCTGGTTTTACGGAAGCCGTCAATTTTGGCCGCCTGCCGGTCAAGCGCCTTGATACTATCCTGCGTGTCGCGAATGCCGCCGCTCAGCGATTTAGTGGCGTTCTGAATCGATTTAAACGGGCGGGTCGCCTGATCCACGGCTTTCAGCAGCACCTGGAGTTTCAGGTTATTACTCATTGCTATTTGCTCCGCTGCGGATTAATGCTTTATGCCTCCAGTCGAGCAGCTCGCCCAGCGGCATGTCGTACATTTCAGAGGGCGGCCAGTGAAAGAGAGTGGCGATATCGGCCATCAGGTCATTGACCATCAGCCCGGCAGGCCAGCTTACTCGACCGACTTCGGCGACAAAAAACCGATAACCACACCGGCCATCGCAACGAGATCGACCGGCTCCAGCGCCATACATTCCGCTTTGGTCAGATTTGGCTGAGTGATACGCGGCAGCACAACCATCAGCGAATCAACGTCAGAGCCACACAGGTCAGCCAGGCGAGTGCCGCGCAGCGCGCCAGAATTCGGCTTAATCACTTCAATGGTTTTGATTTCCATCTCGCCGCGCATAATCGGGGTTTCCAGCGTGACGACGTTTTCTTTCTGTTCCATGTTTTCAGTCTCTTTTTAGCAAAGGGGAAACGGCCAGCGCCGCAGCGCTGGCACGACGGTTAGTTCAGACCAATATTTTTACGGTGTTCGGCCAGCCGGTCAGTGCCGTTAACCTTTTCAATCATGTTGATGGTGTCGATTTCAATCAGGTCTTTGCCGTTCCACGTGAGTTTGAAATAGGTGTTTTTACTGGTGATTTTGGTCTCAGTATCTTCCCCCTGTTTTGACTCGCCGAAATCGAACTGCTGATGCTTACCGCGCACCTCCACCTCTACAGCGATAATCTCTTCGGTATCTTCCCGCTGGTAGGAACCGGCAAAACGTAAGGGAACATTGCTTTTACCCCACTGGCTGAGGATCAGCTCATCCATGCCGCCGATTGTCCATTCCATATCGAGCGCGTCATCTTCCAGTCCGTTATCGATAAAGGCCGCACCGTTCATGCCAGCACCGCGATACGGGTCGAGCTTGCGTGACAATTTCGGCAGGGTGACGGCAGACACTACGCCCTGATAGCTATTGGCATCATTAAACAGGTTCATCAGTTTGAGTTTTTTTGGCAGTGCCATTTTCTGCGATTTCCTTAGCTGTTAACGGCTGAAGCGAACTGCACCAGATAGGTATCAGTGATGCGCTGGCGCAGGGTGAGGTCTTCCAGTGGCGGCACCGGCGTATAGTCGTAATCAAGGAACAGCTTGCCCGCCTTCAGGGTGTCTTTATCGTTGGCGCTGTCGTCATACCAGCAGTCAGCACCAATCAGATAGCCCGCATTCACCAGCTCGCGAAATTTCGCCCTGATACCGGCGATGATGTCGTTGACCAGCGTCGGCGTCATCGGCTTATCAACCGCCCACAGATGCGCCTCGGCGATGGTGTCGGCAATCACCTGCGCGGTGCGGGTGTAGTTCTCGAAGGCAAACAGCGGATCGTCACTACAGGTGCGGTTACCCCAGAAGCGGAAACCGTCTTTGCGAATAAGCGTGGTGACGCCTGCCTGATTCAGCAGGTCGGCATCGGTGCCGGTCTGTTGCAGATCCCAGAACACTGACGCAGTGATACCGGTTACGCCGTTGACGCCGACATTCGACAGGGTTTTATGCCAGCCGGTGTCGTAGTCGATTCTGGCGCGCAGGCCGAGTGCACGCGCGGTGGCGTAAGCGTTTTCGGCAGCGTTGGCGGTGGTGTTCCATGCGACAAAGTCAGGCCAGATCACCATCAGCTCGCGCTGGCTGAAGTTTTCGCGGTATGCGGTGGCTTCGCTGACGGTCTTGCAGCCATGCGCCGAGATATAGCCAAAGGCGCGCAGCTGCTGGCAGACAGATGCCAGCGCGGTGGACACTTCCAGCGAATCCAGCCCCGGCACGCCGAGGATGCGCGGCTTCACGCCGAGTTCAGTCTGCGCACTGAGCAGCGCTTTCATGCCGGTATAGCGCCCGTTTTCGTCGGTTTTACCGATGAGATTCGAGATGGTTTCGGCGTCAGCTTTGCCTTCCGCAACGCGCACAACAACGGTTACCGGCTTTGACTGGTCAGCGATGGCCTGCAATGAGACTGCCAGCGTGCCTTTTTTACCAGCCTTGCCGATAGCCGCCTGCACATTGGTCAGCAGTACCGGCGTATCGAGCGGAAAGGCCTGCGCATCGGCATCGTCAGCGGTGCAGACCATACCGACGATAGCGGTTGAAATGGTGGAAATGGTGCGCGTGCCGTCGTTAATCTCGACGACGCGGACACCATGATGATAATCAGACATCTGATGCACTCCATATTAAGGGTGCGCTCAGATTGTCAGCTCAGGCGGGCACATGCATGCAGTCAGGGTTTGCTGGTCGCTGGCAGGACAAAACAAAGCCCGCGATTGCGGGCTGAATAGTTAAAGGGATGAGGTCAGGCGGCGCGATACCATGCCATCAGCCTGATATAGCTGTTAACCGTGCTGATGGCTTTACCTTCGCCGAGGTTAGCGGTTTTGCCACTCACGCCGTGCTTGTGCTTAATCGCCGGGATAGGGTGATCATGCTGGCCGAGCACCAGCTGATGGTCATGCTCGCCGTCTTCCGAGGTGTAATCAAGATCATGATCGCCCTGGTTATCTGTGCCGCTCGACCTGCTACCCCACTTAGCCCCTGCCGCGCCCCAGCCGCCTTTATGATTGTGCTTGCCGCTCTTACCGGTGGTTTTTGTACCCAGATCCGTCGGGCTGGTTTTCAGCTGACCGGTGTCATGCTGGTCAGTTTCGCCGGTGATATCAATCTGCACTTTCGGCAGGCTAGCGCGGTCAAGCGTTATGCTGTCGCTGCCGCCGGTGGTCATCGCATCAGAGCCATCCTGCTTACCGAGGCGCAGGGTTTTGTCTTCACCGAGATATTTCCACGTTGACCACGGCCAGCGCTTATTCGGGTCAATGTTTTGCGTAAATAGCCTGACATCACCGACAGGGTTATCCGTTTCCCAGTCAGCGCGGCGGGCGGCTTCAACCGCTTCAGCAATCGCTGTTTTGATGGTGTTATCAAGCTCGCTGGCAATACCGTCGGTGTAGTCCTGCGCTTCGCTTTTCGCCTTATTCACCGACTCAACGGTCGCCAGCACCACCGCCGGATTATCAATCAGGGTGACATCTGACGTGCTGCTGACGGCCAGCCAGATGCGGATCGCCTGATGCCGTCCCGCCCCCTGCGCCAGCAGCGGCTTGTATGACTCCGGCATATTGGCAACCGCCAGGCACACACCCGCATCATCAAACAGCGCCAGCTCACGCATCCAGAAACCACCAACCTGCGGCGGCATAATCAGTTCAGCCTCGATAACGTTCGCTGTAGTATCCGCTTCGGTCAGGCGATTGAGCGGCGCGCGGTACAGCTCATTAATCAGGCCGGTCTGCTGTGGGTCTGGCACCGGCAGCACTCCGCCGCCATCGCCAACTGCCATGTGTGAAAACCCGACCGGCACGCCGGACAAGGCAGCAGCCGCCAGCCGGGCGGCACCTGCACTGGTCAGCACTGCGCTGAATTTTTTACCTGCCACTTTTACACCTCATTTCTTCTGCGGCAATGATGCCTGTCAACCAACCGGCATCATTACCGGCCACGGTCAGTTACTCATCAGCTGAAACGGCTGCGGCTGCTGTCGTGATCGTCGGCCAGAATCTCAGCCGCTGATACGCCGGACAGGGTAAGGTCATCCAGACGCGTGCGATAAAACGCACCTTTCCAGCTCATCGGGAAAGAGGGTGATGTACCGATAAAGCGGTTATCTGGCGCAACCGGTGCGGTAGCCACCGCCGCCCAGCCGGATGAGTAAACCAGCACGGCGTCCAGATACATAAATACCCGCTGCTGTGTGCCGTCCTCGCTGATTTCCAGCTCAAAGCCCACCTGATGCACTTCGCCGTCATACAGCGACGCCAGCGGGGTAGAGACCACGTAGTTTTTCGCCCGGATGCGTACCTCAACCTGCGTCATCGCTCCGGCTGAGGCGGTAGGGATAACCGACAGCATCTGATACGAGGTGGTATTCACCGCGCCGCCCGCAATGCTCATCAGCTGGTTGTTAAACGAGTTGCCGCCTGGTGAGGTGATTTTCACCCAAAGCGTAAACAGCCAGTGCCGATCATCTGGCTGCGGTGCGGCGTTCTCCGGCAGCATAAATCGCGATGCACCAACGCCCGGCCAGACCAGACCACCGCCCTGATACGCATGCGACTGCACAAGGGAAGCGACGGAATCCTCAAACGTCAGGCTTTTAATCTGTCCACCGGCAGCGACGTCAGCAGCGCCGCCCGCCCACGCGCTGGAGACGTCAAACAGCGCGCGGGTGCCTTTGTTCACTGAGGCATCACGGTACAGCTTGACGCCGGTATTGACGGTTACGCCCGTTAACTGCTCAATTTTACCCGCCATTACAACCATCCTTTTCTTTTGATAAATTCGTAGACAAACTGCGCGTTAACATCCGCGCCAACATAAAGTGCATTTTCGGGTGACAGTGATTTGCCGTTGCCGCTCAGCCCCTGGCTTGGATGCAGCCAGTCATAACGCAGCGAGCGCGGCGTCACGCCACTGGTGACATCCTCCACATCCCCGGCAAAATCAGGGTTATGGTGATTGATAAAGTTCTGCAGCAAATCAACGCCATCAATTTCGCAGTAGTATTCCGGAAAGCGCGCTTTCAGTGCGGCATTCAGATTCGCAACCTGCATGCTGGCGCTGGTGCCGGTGTTCTCACCGGAACCGGGAAAATCAGGCAGGATCACCACGCGCTTACCGATATTTTTCAGGTACTCAACCATGCCGATAGCGTTGCTGATTATGGTGTCCAGCTGGCTGATATTGTTGCGCCCCAGCCAGAAAATATTGATGCACTCATCATGCAAATCGTAGCGGGTGCCTTTCGGCGCACCGCCGGTCACCGGCTGCGTGGTGATGGGATGAACCTTTACCGGCTGCTGCTCAGTCAGCGCCACCGCGTCGCCTTCTGCCGAACGGGTAAAGGTGGCGGCAGTGCCATCCCAGCCAAACAGCCCTTCGACGCCGCCAAAGGTGCAGGCAATCGCCCCCATTGCACCATTAGCGAAGGTGCGCAGCGCCCCCGAGACGGCAGGCAGTAAATTAACGCTGCCGCTGGCCGGGATAGTGTCGCCTTCCGGCAGGTAATAATGACGGCTGCCGCCCTGCTTGCTGGCAATCGAGGTGGATGTAGTGGAGGACTTGCCAAAGTTATAGCCATACAGCCCGGTAAGCTCTGCCAGTTTGTTGAGAAACTGCGAGTTTTCCATATAGCTATGCCCCCAGCCGACCAGCTTCGGGCGCGCAATATAGGCGTGCTCTTTCAGGTCAGGTAGCGCGGCGTAAAACAATCCGCCTGGCGCACTGTCGGTGCGGTCTGACTGCCAGACCACCCGGTCTAACAGTTCGGCGCGTGGACTGGTTTCATTGCTGTTGCCGTCAGTCACCTGCATTTCCTTACTGGCTGCCATATTAAACACGCGCACCTGCGATTTACCTGCCGTATCGGTGACGGTGAAGGGTGCCAGCGGGTTGGTTTTCTGCGGTTCGACTACCGACGATTTGCGGTAAGCCTCATCCCACAGTTTTGACTGCGTGAGGTAGCTGTCCACATCAAAAAGAATGTTGCCGTCGGCATCAACCAGCACCCATTTTTTCGGGTTAAATTCATATTCCCCGGCGGAAGATGAAAAGCGCGCCATTTCACTCAGGGTCAGCAGGTTGTCGCGCTCTGCACCCGGCAGCGTTCCGGCGGCGTCCAGCTCCTGCCCGTTAATCACCAGACGGGAGGCTTTGATAAGCGGGAACTCAGAATCAAGGTAGCTGACGTATTTGCCGCCACGGGTGAACCACAGCACATTGCCCTGGTCATCCATCGTCAGGGTGTCGAACTTAGCGCCGAAGGCAAATTCCCCCTCATTCGACAGCGACAGGTATTTTGACGCCGCACTCAACGCGACCAGGTTATCGCGGTCGTCGCCCGGCAGCGTACCGCGCGGGTCAACCTTCTGGCCGTCAACCGTCAGGCTCTGCGCCGACAGCTGCGGGAACTCCGAGTCAATCAGGCTGACGTACTGGTTGCCGCGCGTGAACCATAAAACATTGCCTTCACGGTCAAGCGTCACGGTGTCGTATTTTTCACCAAAGGCAAATTCACCGCCCTCTGATGAGCTGGAATAACGCGTGGTGGCATTTAGCGGCACCAGATTTTTAACCGCGAACATGCCGGGAAAATCCGCCACCTCTTTCGCCGAACCGCCGTCATTCAGGTAATACTTAAACGAGGAATCGCTTTCCAGCCCCTGCGCCACGCGAAATACTTCGCCGTCAGTGGTGCCCGCCAGCCCGGTTTTTGTCCCGTCCGGGTCAGTCGCGCTGCGGTAAAAGGTATGCTCGCGGGAATCCTTTACCGATTCCAGCATCGCTTTCAGCCACAGCGTGCGGTTAGCCAGCTGCGTCGCCTGCACGTTGGCGGTGCCGGCGCGGCCGCCTTCAACCTTATCCGTCCGGGCTAGCTGATAAACGTCCTCTTCCCATTGGGTTAATTCACTGATTTTGGTCATGCTGTTTCCCGGAATAGTGAGTATTGCTGTCGTAGTGTGTTGCGCCGTTATAGTGGGTACTGCCGTCCGGCTGATAGTCCGGCGGATATACCGTGATAATGCTGCCGTCACATAGTGCGGCGGCGTGATAAAGCTCACCGGCGGTGCGGGCAGAGAGTGTAAGCTGCGCAATATGGCGGCTGGCCGGGCGCGCATCGCCAATCAGGCGCTCCAGCTCGCTGACCATGTCCTCAGTAATGCCGACTTCCATCAGGTCGATGGTCAGGCGGAATGTCCCTGCCGGATCGGCAACCTGCCACCACTCATCGATAGTCATGGTGTAACCGAGGTTTTCAATTACGCGCCGGATGGCCGCGACGGTGCCTTTGCGGCGGTGGATATAAAACGCATCCTTTACCGCTTTGCGTTTTTCCGCCGCCGACCATTTCTCATCCCAGCGGTCGACTGAAAACGCCCAGGCGAGATATGGCAGGAACTTCACCGGGCATCTGTCCGGGTTCCACAGGTCACGCAGCGGCACATCCAAATCACTGACACCGGCGCAGGCGTCAGCAGCGCGGCGCTCCAGCGGCGTTGACCCCGGCGGCAGCAGGCTACTCATCAGACCCGCCGATGCGAATCTGATAACGGGTGCAGTTGGCCGCCTGGGTTTTATCCAGCACCACATCGGCCAGCGGCGCGGCCAGCTCGACGCGCTGCACGCCCTCGGCATGTAACGCCGCATGAATTGCCGACCGGCGGATATCACGCCCGAGTCGGCGCTGCTCATTGATATAGCTTTGCAGGCGCAGCTCAGCGGCAGCGCGGATCGGTTCCACCGCCGGACCAGGGTAAACGTAGAGCGCGGCGTCAATCTGGTAGTTAACGATGCGCGCGGTCTGCACCGTCACGCGGTCGGCCACCGGGCGCACGTCCTCATCGTTCAGCGCGGCGCTGACGGCGGCCAGCAGCTCAGCGGAGGCGGTGCCGTCGCCGGTGCGTGACAGCACGCTGACGGTGATTTCTGCCGGTGCCGGGCTGATAACGGATGCGTCGGCCACATTGCCGTCGGCGCTGAGTGCGTGGTATTCATAGGCACCTGTCGGACCCGCGACGCTCATACCTTCAAACGCGGCAGGGATGCGCTGACGCAGGTCGGCATTGCTTTCCATCACCGCCGCGACCGGCGGCACCGCCTCATTATCCGCCGGGGTAATCACCAGCCGGGCAACGCCATTATTTGCGGCCAGCTGATCCAGATCGCCATTCATCGCATAGGCCACCATCACCGCCTGCGCCGCCTCATTAACCCGCTGGCGCAGGATAAACTCGCGATAGGCGTTTTCCTGTAGCAGCTTAACGATGGGTTCCGACTCCAGCGCCAGCGTACGGGCGACCGCCGCCTGCTGGTCTGCCGGATAGAGTGAAATCAGCGTGGCTTTGCGTTCTTCCAGCAGGGTTTCATAGTCCAGTTCTTCCACCACGCTTGGCGCGGGTAACTGGCTCAGGTCGATAGTTGCCATAGTGTCAGCTCACCGGAATAGTCAGAGAGAAGCCCGCCCCGGAGTCAGCGCGGTTGCCGGTGATTTCGACAACCATGCTGCCGTCTGCGGCAGAGTCATAAGTGATAGCGGTCAGCTGTACGCGCGGCTCCCATTGCAGGATCGCCATATAGCAGGCCGACATAATTTGCAGGCGCAGTGCCGCGTTCTGCGGCTGGTCAGTCAGCGCGGAAAGCAGCGAGCCATAAGTGCGGCGCATTACGCGCGTACCGACCGGCGTTATCAGAATGTCGCTGATGGACTGGCGGATATGGTCGATATCAGTAATCTGCAAACCGGTATCACGGTTCATGCCGAGGTATTTTTCATTGCTCATTGCGTGCCTGCCGTCATATCGCCGCCACGCTGAACACCGCCGTGACCATGGTCATCAGCCTGCACGCCGTTAGAGGTAAAGACGCCGCCGGTGTGGGTGACGTTGCCGCGCATCGTGCCGCCGCCGGTCAGTTCAAAACTGGCCGCTTTCAGTGCCTGGGTGCATTCAACCAGCGGGGTATCGAGGGTGATTTTTTCGCTGGCGTTAACCAGCACCACTTTGGTTGTGACGCTGACGGATTCAGCTGCCTCAACAGTGGCGGTTTTCATACCGGTTGCGCTCAGCGCGCCGGTGGCCGGTTCGTACTCAATCACCGCACCATCGGGAAAGGTAAAGTGAACCGCATCAGCAGAGGCCGACGGCGCAGGGAAGTCATCAGAGAAAATGCCGGTCAGCACAAAGGCGGAATCCAGCTCACCGCCGAGCGACAGAATCAGCACCTGTTCATTAATAGATGGCGCGCGCCATGAGCGCACATTGCCCGCGCAACCGGTAAGCCAGTGCAGCCAGTCGGTGGTATTGCCGCCGGTCAGCACGCGACAAAGCCCGTTATCCAGATCGAGGTCTGTGACGGTTCCAATGCGGATTAGGTTGCGCAGCAGGCGCTGAGTTTCTGAGTGTTGTTCATTCATGCGGGTAGTTTCTGGTTTGAGCGCACGGGCTGCAACGAAGGGCAGCCCGCTGGGGGAAGGCACAACAAAAGTCAGTCAGTTATACAGTGATCAATAGATTCTCTCTGGTACAGAGAAACATGCGCATTGCTCATCTGCTATTAGCGTATGTTAAACGCTCGTTAAGGAGCAGGTTTGAGCTAAGAGCGGAAGTAGCCCTTATGGCTCTAAATTTGTTAATTTTAATTGTAGTGACGCTATTTCTTGATTAATAACATTAAATCCCTCATTGATAGCATACCTAAGCTCTGCATCAATGTTTTTTATTCCTTGCGCATAATCCTCCATTACTTCGACTTTTGCAGCGTACAATCTTTCATACATATCTTTATTCTTATTATTGTCAGCCATGTCAAAAAGGATGTTTTCGTAGTCTACAACAAGCTGGTTGTTTCCTTTAAAGGACTGTATTAGTGAACGAGCATATGTGTAAATATTAATTATTGAATCTCTTGCTGCATCATTCAGTTTTGCAATAATATTTGCGTTTTGCTCATAGAATGTAAAGTTATCATCTCCAATAGGGAAGTTGATAAGCAATATTTTTCCCGGGACAATATTATCAATGTGTTTTTTCATTCTTTTGTCATATAGACGAATTAAAGTGAAAATCTCTCCCTTAATCCCTTTTAATACAGACAACTGCAACTCAAGGGAGTTCTTTTCAGCCTCTGCACGATTAATCTTAGCCTCGCGATCAACGCCTCTAAGAGTAAACCAGCCCCCAGCAAGCGCGCCAATTAAAGCGGTAATAAACGATGACAACCATTGAGGAATACTATTTAAAAAGTCACTAACCCCGATCAAAAAAGCCATCATGATTCATCTCTTAGTCAATTTATAGCCTTGTGGACACAACTATACATCAAAATTAACCTATAAATGAAGTTAACTTTTTAAGTCTCTTGGACATAATCTAATGGGAGTAATTGAGCATGCCAATTATTTTACCTCCTCAGACTCACAATGTTTAACGTCCACTTCTGGCTGTGAGTTCAACGGGCCTTCTTACTGCTTATGCAGGCAGCCTGTGAACCACTCACCAAGATTGCTGGCCGAGTTAAGTGCAGCTTCATTATAGGGCTAAAGGCGGGTAATGATTTCCTGTTCGATAATTTTTAAATCGTCATCATTCAGACCAAGCAACGGCCTCGCCTCATACTGCACATCCTCAGCCCCACGCGTTGGCCGATCCCGCAGCCCAAAATGATGCACCCGCGCCATGCGCTGTACCCGGCCTGCAAACTCCACGGTGGCATCGTTGGCGGTGCCTTTAGCCTTCATATATTTCACCGTCCGCAGCTTTGCGAACATCTCACGCCGGACGCGGCCTTTCTTGCTGCGAATGGGTTGCGTTTTACGCGGTTTAAACGGCGTGCCATCAGGTGCCTGCTGACGTTTGATATTCTGCTGCTGACTGGCGCGCAGCTTACGGGCGATGGCGCTTGCCATCTGCCTGCGTGCCTGCGGTGACAGGTTATTAATCAGCGCGGAAAGCCGGTCGATAAACGGCTGTAGCTCACTCATAGCGACAACTCGCTAACCAGCTGGCCGCCAGCATATATCTGGTGCGGCCGTTCAGCGTTGTCAGGCAGCGGCGGCTCGCCCGCATGGGTGACGTGTAATGCGCCGTCGATATCCTTAACAATCACCCGCTCCGTCAGTTGCAGTTCAATGCTGATATCACTCAGCGCATCGCTGATCACATCCGACTGAAAGACAAAACCGGTTCTGCGCTTTTCCTCTGTCGCCATAATATCCGGCTGGTTCTCACGCAGCCACGCCAGTACCGGCACCATCAGCAGGTCAACGTCACCGGCGTAATCGGTGATAACCAGATTCAGCCGGTACTGGTATTCAAATGACAGCGAGGCGGCCAGCGTCGAGACAATGCGCCCGTTATCGATATACACGGTCAGGCTGTCAGGGCTGCGCGCCAGCAGCGGTACGCTGCCGGTTAACGCCTGGCGAAGTTGTGCCGGTTTTAGCATCGTGTTGTTCCTGGCAGGTTTTGATGGTTTCAATCTGCAAACCGCACATCAGCAGCGCGATTTCGAGCTGGCGATTATCGGCGCGTAAGTCACCTTCGGTTTTCAGGTGGTTGCCCGGTATCGGGCAGCGGGTCACGCGCGGACAGCCAACGTAAATAGTCTGCGGCGCTGGCAAAGGCCGGTCGCTGGTGCAGCCTGATAACAGCATCAGGCAAAGGAGTCCGGCTCCACTTTTGCAGTGTTTCATCTGCATCGATTACCCTCTGTTCGTTAAACTGCTGCGTCAGGGCAAGCGCGCTGGCGGTGCCTAAATTTTCCCGCAGCGCCAGCTCGCTAAGTTCCCGGTTACTGGCTTCGCTTTTCAGACGGCCAATGGTCAGATCCCGGCTTTCAATCCCTGCCGACAGCGTGCCGATAACACCCCGCGCAAGCTTCAGCTCATCAGCCAGCTGTGAAGCGCGCCAGCCGGTAAAGGCCAGCGCCGCCAGTAACAGCGCCAGCAGGGCGGCTAAGATTCGAATCACCCAGCCCCCTTTAAGCACCAGGCCATTTCGCGGCCGCGCCGGTTTTCCAGCCCATGATTGCGCGCCTTTTTCACATATACCCAGCGCGGCAGTTGCAGGCAGGCATTGCGCCATTCGCCCCGATTCAGCAGCCTGACCATTGTCGATTTGCAGAAATTTCCCACGCCGATATTAAACGCCAGTGAGATCGCCGCGTCGTAAACCTGCTGCGGCAGCTTTACCAGCAGGCAGGCGGCAACGCCGCGTTCGGTGCGCATCACATCCCACAGGAAATTCAGCGCCGCCAGCTTTTCGTCGATAAAGCTTTGGCTGTTCACGCCGCCGGTGTGGCCAATGCCGTTTGTCCAGACGCCGCCGCAGTCCTGATAGGGTGCCAGCCGGCAGCCTTCCGCATCGGCAATCAGCGCCAGCCCCGCGTCGGATACCTTGACCTGCTGCGCCTGCGGCAGCAACGCGGCAATAGCCAGCACCGCCGCCACCGAACAGCGTTTAACGAATATACTCATCGGCCACCTCGTCAGGCATCTGCTGCTGTTTCAGCAGCCGGTAAGTTTTGCGGCGGTAGTGCCAGTTAATAAAAAAGCTCGCCACGTTGATCACCATCGTCACCAGCGCAACCAGCGTGCCGGTCATAAAGGCGATGTCCTGCACCGAGTGGCGGCTCAGCCACATCATTAACAGGCCGATCAGATAGCTGATGATTGAGCTGTTTTTTTCCATTGCTCAGTCCCACAGTTGGAGGGTGTCGCGCGTGGAGGATCCCGGCAGGTCGGGCAGCTCCACCGGCCAGCCGTGGGGCAGGATCACCCCCTGATCGGCGAGGCCGGTATTCGCCGCGTAAACCATTTCAACCACCTGCTGCGTGCGCCCGTAATGGCGATAGCAGATGTCATCGACGGTATCCCCCTGCTGCGCATAGATACGCATCACAGCAGCCCGATAATGCAGGGGCGCTGACCGGCGATTTTCGCGATCATAAAGCGGGCGTCGCGCCAGTATTCATCGGCGCTGGCCTCAATTTCGCTGGCGGTGCGGGTGCCGCTGGCGTCATAGCCGCGATAGCGTTCGACGATGGTTGCGGCGGTCAGCGAACTGACGGCGGCAAAGTAGTACGTCAGTTTCACGCTGACGCCATCAATGGCCTCTGCCGGTACATCGGCCAGCGTTTTATAACCGGCCAGCATTTGCCGTTCGCGGTAGTCATACAGCTCGGCGTTCACCTCTGACATCGCCGTTTTAATCGCAAGGCGCAGGCGCGCGGCGGTCACGGTGCCTTCATAACGCAGGCTGTCACGCAGGCTTTTCGGGTCTACGTCCGGCCAGAAAAAGGTGTTAATAATCGGCGGCTCGGCAGCATCTGCCGGTCGCGGGGCGGAAATAACAACCGTGCTCATAGTGACCTCTGAATAGGTGGGCGGTGGACGGCGGCATTGATACCGTAAAACGGATCGCAGCAGCCGTGCCGCCCGGCGCGGGGCGCGTTCGTTAGCGGCTGGCGAGTGCCTGTTTTTTCAGGGCGGTTGCCAGCCGTTCAATGTCCTTTTTGACGCCGCAGCGGCCATCGAGCTGCAACGCACGTTTCAGGTGTTCCATCGCATCCAGAGCCCTGCCCGTATCGCGAAGGGTATAGCCGGTGATTTTGTGCAGTTTGGCGCGCACCTCATCCGGCATATCCTCGGCTTTCGTCAGTTCCAGCGTTGCCAGCAGCGGGTCGATAGCGACCGGCTCTTTTGCCGTCCATGCCCGCAGCGCCGCCTCGGCGACATCTTCAGCCAGCAGGTAAGCGGTACTGTTACGCTTATACGTGTCAGGCGGCACCAGGCCGAACTGAAGCGCATAGCGGGCAATCTCCAGCGCGCCGGGAATATCTCCGGCATCGAGACGCCAGATCATCACCGTCATCAGGATGGCATCCTGTGCGCCTTTGCCGCTTGCCAGCACGCCGGACACCCACGGCAGGTAAGCGGGCAGCAGCTGGCGTTTCAGCTCCGCTTTGCGCTCGATTGAGCGCACCTTCTTCAGCTGCCGCTTATCCTCGTTGAGCTTCATCAGCATCAGCTCGTAGCCGTTGGCATGGCGCAGCGGATTAGACTGCTGCTGCGCGGCTTCGACCGCCTGCTGGCGCATCATGTGACGTTGGGCAGGGCTTAACATGCGTTACTCTCCCGCCGCGACTTCTGCTTTGCTGAAGTCGCCGAGCTGGATGTTTTCCACCAGGCAGCCCGCCGCGTAATCCTCAATCACGTAGTCTTCATTGATTGATTCGTAGTTCTCGATGCGGTCACGCTTTGCCACTTCATCCAGCAGGCGGCGATGCGTGCCTTCCTGCCAGTAAATCGACAGGTTATCGAGACGGGTGATCAGCAGGGCGTTTTTCGGGAAGTACGGCACGCGCAGCGCAGGCAGGTTGCCGATACGTTTCTGGCTGATAATCACATCAGCGGCCAGCGTTTCGGTGGCGGGCTGGTCTTTATTTACCAGCGGGAAATATTTGTCGGCCAGCAGCTGGCGACCGCAGATCACCACCAGTTCCGGGTCTTCCTGGAACCACGGCTCAATCATGGTGTTGGTGGCGTCCATTACCAGCGCATCAAGGTTGGCGTAGTCGCCTTCTTTGCCGATGCGGATGGTTTCCGAAATAACGCTACCGTCTTCTGCTAAAGCCTTGCTCATCACGCGTTTGGCGGCATTTTTGCGGTACTTCTCCAGCCAGCCGACGGCTACATCCTGCAACAGCGGGAATTTGACGCGGTTAGAGGTTTTCGCACGTGACGTGCCGTTAAAGCCGACCATAATGCGATCCAGTGCCTGACGTTTGATGATCGCGTCACGTAAACGCGCCTGGAAATCTTCATAACGCGCCCACAGGTCGAGGGTGTTATAGCGGATATGGAAATCGTAGTTAATCTGGCCGCACTCATAGCCTTCCACATCAAGCGCGGCAAAGTCGGCGGTTTCGCGCTCGTCGCCACCGGCGGTATCGGTAGTGCTGGCAATCGAACCGGTCACGCCGACGCCGATTTTTTCACCCTTCATTTCACCAACCGGCACGATATTGATACGGGTCAGAAAGTCGGATGACTCCTGCACGCGGGTCATCAGCGTCTGGCTGACCGACGGCTCAACGGTGAATTTCTTGTTCATATCACCGGCATCGACGTTGTTCAGCTCGGCGACGCGGGTCAGGAAGGCGTTAAATTTAAAACGGGTAGTCGGGCGCATGGGTAGTCCTGTTATCAGTTTTCGTTTTGGTTTTTCTGTTGCTCAGGCCGGTTAGCAGTCGGTCTGTACACCGGCTTTTTCGTCACCGCCGTTAGCCAGCGGGCGGCGGCTGAAACTGCCGTCGGTTTTTTGCAGCTTCTGCGTCAGCGTCTGTACGGTGCTACGGTCGTTACCGGCTTCCTGTTCCAGCGAGGCAAGACGGTCATTCAGCGCGTCGAACTTCTGCGCGGTGGTATCAAAGTTGGCCTGCACCTGTTCTGCGACCACGGTGACAGCGGCGTTTACGTCGCTAAAACGGTCGTCATCGGTTTTCTTTGTCACCGAAAACATTTCTTTCACGCGCGCCAGCACCGACGGTGCCGGTTCGGCGATATCGTCGAAACTGATTTCCGCTTCGGTGGCGACCGAGAACAGGTTTTCCGGGGATTTCTTGCGGTTCGCCAGCGGGCTGTGTTCAGCGGTGGCGCTGAAGGCCAGCATTTCCGTGCCGAGGCTGGCCGGGTCATCGGTGACGGCGAGGCCGACCAGATAGGCTTTGCCGGTGTTGGCGAAGTTGGTACCGATTTCAACCGAGGTGTAGATTTTTTGCTTTTTGCCGGTCATGGCAATCAGGTCATCGGTCGGGCTGATTTGTGCGAACAGCGCCAGCTTGCCGCTCAGCGCCGAGTCATCATCAATCTTCTCAGCCTTCAGCGCGGTGACATCACCCAGGCGGCGGAAATCGCCATCGGGAAACAGGCCGCGAAAGTGTTCGAGGTTGACGCGGCAGCCATAGACGCGCGGATCAAAGGAGTCAGCCATCTGCTGAATATCGGCGTCGCTGATATTGCGGCCATCACAGGTATCACCGGCGACGGCGACACGGAAAAACTTGGATACTTTAGGCATGGGCGATCGGTTCCGTTTGCGGGTTAAGTCGGTTCGGGGTCAGTTTCCCCACCTTTAGCACTCCCCTCAACGCATCCCGGTTCGGTGAATCGCTGCACAACACGCAGTGCAGGCGCGGTGTCAGCGGCACCGGTAGCCTTATCGCCATGAATACGACACCGACCACCATCATCAGCGACCCACGGCGACAGGCGGCACTGCTTTACTGGCAGGGCTGGTCGGTGCGCCAGATTGCGGACTCGCTCAGCATCAAAACGCCGACCGTGCAGAGCTGGAAGCTGCGCGACGCGTGGGACAGCGTTGCGCCCATCAGTCGCGTGGAATTCAGCATGGAAGCGCGGTTAATCCAGCTGATAACCAAAGAGGTGAAAAGCGGCGGGGATTACAAAGAAATCGACCTGTTAGGCCGCCAGATTGAGCGCATCGCCCGCGTTAACCGCTATAAGGACAGCGGCAACGAGGCGGATCTGAATCCTAACGTGCGCAACCGCAATAAGGGCGAACGCGCGCCGGTGATTAAAAATGTCTTCAGCGATGAGGCGACGGAAAAGCTGACCGGCATGTTTATCGATGGCTGCTTTGACTACCAGCTCGGCTGGCATAAGGCCGGGCTGACGCACCGCATCCGCAATATCCTGAAGTCGCGCCAGATTGGTGCCACCTTCTATTTTGCCCGCGAGGCGCTAATCGATGCGCTGACCACCGGGCGCAATCAGATTTTCCTGTCAGCCAGTAAGGCACAGGCGCACGTGTTTAAAAATTACATTATCGACTTTGCCCGCCAGGTGGATGTTGACCTGAAAGGCGATCCGATTGTGCTGCCGAACGGCGCACGCCTGATTTTTCTCGGCACCAATGTGCGCACCGCGCAGAGTTACACCGGCAACCTGTATCTGGATGAATATTTCTGGATACCGAAATTTCAGGAGCTGCGTAAGGTTGCCAGCGGTATGTCGCTGCATAAGAAGTGGCGCACCACCTACTTTTCCACGCCGTCGAGCCTGTCGCACAGCGCGTACCCGTTCTGGTCAGGCGAACTGTTTAACCGCGGTCGCCGCAATAAAAATGACCGCATCGAGCTGGATTTAAGTCACAGCCATCTGTCAGCCGGTGCGCTGTGCGGTGACGGCCAGTGGCGGCAGATTGTCACCGTTGAAGATGCGCTGACCGGCGGCTGTAACCTGTTTGATATTGACCAGCTGGCGCTTGAATACAGCCCGTCGGAATACCAGAACCTGCTGATGTGTGAGTTTGTCGACGATGAGGCCAGCGTCTTCCCGTTCGCCGAATTGCAGACCTGCATGATCGACAGCCTGGAAGAGTGGGAAGACTTCAACCCCTACGCGCTGCGGCCGTTCGATTATCGCCCGGTGTGGATCGGTTATGACCCGTCACACACCGGCGACAGCGCCGGTTGCGCCGTGCTGGCACCGCCGGTGGTGGCCGGTGGCAAGTTCCGCGTGCTGGAGCGCCATCAGTGGCGCGGCATGGACTTTGCCGCGCAGGCGCAGTCGATTAAAGAGCTTACCGAGAAATATCACACCGAATATATCGGCGTGGACGCCACCGGTATCGGCCAGGGCGTATTTCAACTGGTGCGGCAGTTCTTCCCGGCGGCGCGTGAAATCCGTTACACCCCGGAAATCAAAACCGCGATGGTGCTGAAGGCGAAAGACACCATCGGCAGTGGCCGCCTCGAATATGACGCAGGCCACACCGATATCACCCAGTCGTTTATGGCGATCCGCAAAACCATGACCGCCAGCGGCAACCGTTCCACCTACGAAGCCAGCCGCAGTGAGGACGCCAGCCACGCCGACGTCGCCTGGGCAATTATGCACGCCTTACTTAACGAACCGCTGACCGCCGCTAACGGTGGAATGAGTCCAAACTTTGTGGAGTTTTACTGATGAGCAAGCGCAGAGGCCGTAAGGCATTCGCCACCAGAAACGAGCCGGTACAGCAGCCAGCGGCAGCCGCGCAGGCGTTCAGCTTTGGCGACGCCACGCCGGTACTCGATAAGCGGGAAATCCTCGATTACGCCGAGTGCATCCACAATGGCCGCTGGTATGAGCCACCGGTCAGCTTTGACGGGCTGGCGCGCAGCCTGCGTTCGGCGGTGCATCACAGCTCACCGATTTACGTGAAGCGCAATATTCTGGCCTCAACTTTTATCCCGCATCCGATGCTCAGTCAGCAGGAGTTCAGCAAATTTGCGCTCGATTATCTGGTGTTTGGTAATGCCTTTCTGGAGCTGCGTAAGAATGCATTAGGCGAACCAATGCGGCTGGAGTGCGTACCGGCGAAATACACCCGGCGCGGCGTGGAGGAGGGCGTTTACTGGTTTGTGCAGAACTGGAAGGAGGCGCATCGCTTTGAGCCGGGTAGCGTGTTCCATCTGGTTGAGCCGGATATTAATCAGGAGCTGTATGGTCTGCCTGAATATCTCAGCGCGCTTAACTCCGCCTGGCTGAATGAGGCGGCGACACTTTTCCGCCGTAAGTATTACCAGAACGGCGCGCACGCCGGTTACATCCTGTATATGACCGATGCGGCGCAGAGCAGCACCGATATTGACCGTATGCGTGAGGCGATGCGCGATACAAAGGGTTTGGGTAATTTTCGCAATCTGTTTATGTATGCACCGAATGGTAAGCCGGACGGCATTAAGATTGTGCCGCTGAGTGAGGTGGCGACTAAGGATGATTTCTTTAATATCAAGAAGGCGAGCAGGGATGATCTGCTAAGTGCGCATAGGGTGCCGCCGCAAATGATGGGGATTATTCCTGATAATAGTGGTGGGTTTGGGGATGCGGTTAAGGCGGCGGAGGTATTTGTCAGGAATGAATTGACACCTTTGCAGGAGCGAATGAAAGAAATCAACGACTGGATGGGGGAAGAGGTGATCGAGTTTCGCTCTTATTCGCTGGAGCAATCTCAGCCACACTAATAATTATTTCGTCAGATATAATTTATTGCCAGATTATATATAAAATTTTATGCGAGTCCGCTTTGTGCTATAGGCGGACATTATAAACATTCATATGAGTTGTTGAATGAAAGATGGAGCATTTCCATGCTAAGAGACGCGATCAAGCGCTATGCCTACATCCATTGCCATGCTGGAAATTATTTTCCAATCAAGAGGCCAATCAGCCTCAACTGCACTTTTCTTACGCCTAATTAACCAATATACCAAGATTATTACACTCTGCATATAAAACTTATTTTCTAATGATTTAACTTTAATAATGTCACCAATATATTGATTGCAGGAAATAAACCTAAGCAAATCCGCTTCAAAACGGTCGTCAATCAAATTTTTAAATGTATCTAAAATGATAATTGTAGAATTCAGTTTAATAGGATTAAGGCCACTTAACTTTAAAAAAATCGAATCTAAGAATGACTCGATATCAGACACTTCTTTAGATTCTGTCTTTTTAATAACATCTATAAAGAACTCATCTGCTGTTTCAATAAAAGCCATTGTTTTGGCAACAGTACGAGCAACATCCGGTTCGATTAAAGTATTCTTTTTATATATAGCATCATGTGTTAATTCAGCATATGCATGCTGTAGCAGAGAGCGAACTTGAACCTCACAAGGAGTTCCTTTATTTATTGTGACTTCATTCTCAATAATGGCTTGTCTATTTCTTATTATAAAATGATGCGATTGGTAAGTGAAAATCGTAGGTGCTGAAATACGTTCTTCATTATAATTCTTACATTGTAAAGCTTCCCAATCCATCGACTTAGAGACATGCATGATAACATCGCACACTTTTTCTGCATCAGTTTGGAGCATAACGACAAAGCGAACTCCAACTTTATCTTCAATATCATTATAAGGATCTTTATATTTCTTGTTGCGATAAAAAGCCTTATCAAGAAGAGAATTATCATCCTTTATACGATGTTCTGCCGGAATTTTAAGAAATTCTTTAAGATTAACATTTAGGCAGACAGGAAGTGATGAGGAAACTGAATCCACAACGAGCTGGCCCCATGCTTCATACATGGTTTTTTCTGCATGCCAACGCTCACGGAATTCAGTCTCATTCATTATTGGTCCACAATCCGATCTTTGACAATGATTTTTGTCCAAGTAGGAATGCTCCCTTTCGAATCAGGAGCACCTTCTACAGCTTCGATACTGACATACTCTTCAAATATCTCAGATGGCGCACTAATACGGATATTTTTACTGAATTTTACACGCCTGTTCTTCAGTTTGCTAGTAATATATTCTATATCCTTAATAAAAGGAGAAACTTGGAAATTCGAATCATCCAAGTAATTTCTAAAGTTATCAATATCATCCGTTGACATATATGCACCAGCAAATGCCATTGGGTCTACTTTTTGAGATTTTCCTGATTTAAGTTCCGCATATAAAACATTGTGCAAGTTAGTGCGTTCTTCCTCACTAATATCCATTTTGTTAATAAAATCACAGGTAAGTTCAAAGTAAGCTTTGGTTGTTCTAGCGCTTGATAAAGGGTAATCACACCCTAGAAAAGTTTGATAAAAATATTGCGCAGCTGCTTTTCCATCAGATTTGTCGATTTGATAATCTGATATATGAACTATCCAGCTCTCACTAAGGGAGCTATCAGCCTTTAGCCCGTCGCGTTTGAAAAAACCTGCCGACTTATAAAGTCTAGTCGATGGCGTAAGTAAAAGCTCTTTAACATGCTTTAAAGATATTATTCCAGTTTTGCTATCCAGTTTTTTTTCGTACCCACTGTATAAATCAGCTTTAATAATGCCGACAAGAGGTAATTTGTTATATTGATATGTTGCACTAAACACCACCACTATGCCGCCAGATATCCCTCGACGAGTTTGTGCCTTGGACAAATTTTTGGCAATCTCATAGCTGTTAGAAACAAATTCACTATCATTGCATTCATGTAAATTATTTATATAGAAAGGAGTGCTGCCATTTTTTTCGTCTGTAATTACCATCTCAACAGCTGACGAATCATGGCCGAGTGAATTGAAAATACGCTGTTTAAAATCACTTAATGCTTCATCATCGAATTTAATGAGTTCTGTACCCTTACCCGGCAGAACTTCTTTGCTATCCTCTCCACGTGGAAATATTTGGTGGATGGCAATTTTATCAATGTTCAACTGTACGAAATTCATAAATAATCTCTTAATTATGAGCTGGCTTTGGGGGAGGTATCAGAGGCTGCGCTATAAATATGCGCCCAGTCACTGGTATCTTTTTCCCATACAGACTGGTAACTTTTGAACAGTTCTTTCACCCGAGGTAAATTCTCATCAGAATCATTTATAATTTTTAATTCGTTTTCAATATGATACAGACCAAATAACGTGGATTTTTGCCGCATCCAGAGTTTTTTATAATCAAAAACTGCCATCCAGCCATTTACAAGCGTAAGTACGAGCCCCAAGATGAGGGCAGCATTCTTCTGAGCAACGGCGTGTTCAGGCAAATCTAAGCCTACTGTAACAGTAATAGCTGCACTAAAGGCAATAGACCCTGCGGTCATCCATTGAAAAAAACGCTTATTTCTCTTGCACTTAGGTTTAAGTTTGATGATCTTGTCGCTGACCATCCCTAGCAAAGTTATTCTCTCGGAGTTTTGTGTCATAGCATCCCAAATGAATATTAGACTTCCGTAACTGCAATAAGGTAAAATCATTCATCTTATTGATTATAAATGATTTTTACAATTATCCCGTTACAATTGAAGCATAATCATCACTTTCGCTAATGAAACTGTCAATATTTATATCAGCAAATTCCTAAAATCCACCTTTACTACGAGTAACAGCTAATTTTATTTATCTGGAGGGCCATTGGGTCTACAGCAACTGGAAAACATCTGATCCGAGCTTTTGGCAAAAGTACAAAAATGCGTTTTGCTCCCCCTTACGCCGATTTTCCTTGCAGTTTCATCCAAACATCATTTCATGCGCTTCAAGCTGCTCGGCTTAACGCGCCTGTAAATGTTTACCCCCTTAGCGCGCAATGCTTTCCCCGCCACGCCTGCCCGCTTTATGCATCACTTTTCATGCAGTTGCATTGCAGCCCGTGAACCGCGCCAGTTGTGGCGCTTGCGGGGGCAAGGGATCCAATCTGGATCATGCGATCTAATGCACGAAAATGCGTTTCCAGATAACGAAAAGCCGCCCTGTAAGGCGGCTGGGTTATGTCCAAATTCTATAGCTTGTGGTGCCTTGCAGAGCGGCTATTCAGCCTGATAGAAAATCGCGTCTTGCAGTCTGGAAGTATCAATCTCGCGCGCAAGGTCACTTACCAAAGACATAGCCAGCTGTAATTCGTCAGATTTGCACTGTGCGATAAGCGCGACATCCGCGACAAACTGTATACGTGCGATTGACTCATTTAATTTATCTAGCCCCATCAGACCGTTACCTCCTGCTTAATTCAATTTACTGTATGTATAAACAGTATCATGCTGTTAAGGAACCGTAAAGATTCGTATCACTCGGATTAGTCTGAGTGCCTGTTTTTCACTCTTTCTTTGTGTTAATTACTCGCTTAGCCAGCTGGCTGAAGCGTTCCAAAGGGTTCAGATCTGGCTTACTACCACCGTAGAGATTGCCAGCAGAACCGCTGAAATATGATTTTCCATTAAGTATCACTTTGGCACCCGTCATCATTCTGGTGATCTCTGATTCAGTCAGTGTCACACCTGATATATCTTTCACCGCTTCATGTAGCTTTTGCCGCGATTCGCTGTTGCCTGGCTGAATAAGTGGCGATTTGACGGGGGCAGGTACGTCCTGACTACGTAATTTCGCCACTATCCGTCGCCGTTCTGCCCGGCTCGGCGGTTTTGTGAAGTCAATTTCCTGCGGCTCAGTCAGCTGCCCCGTACAGTTATTGACAGAACTCCGAGAGGACGCGGACGCGTCCTGAAGGTCAACGGCCAAATCAACGGCACGTTTTGCGACAATCTTCCACTGCGCAAGACGGGTCAGGATCGGCGTGTCATCACCAACAGAGGTGGCGTAAACGCCCTTAATGCGCGTGATTTCCTCACCGTAGTGGTTAAGCTCGTCGCTCGCCTGATACCAGGTGCGCACTTCCAGTTCATCACGACGCACAAAAGCGCCGCCCTGTGCATTGACGTAATCAGCCCACTGGCCGCCGTGAGCCGCATCATGCACCGCTGCAAACTCAACACTCAGGCCATGAGCGGTTTCGCTGTCAGCCATCCGGCGCAGCTCGCGATAAACCGTCACCGGCGCACCGCCGATAAACTGGAACTGGCGAATGTGCCAGCGCGCCGCCCAGGCGGAAACCGCAGGAGCTGTCTCTTTCAGCTCCTTGCCGCTTTCATCATCCAGCTCGCCGTCGAGCGCATAGCCGTCGATATTTTTGGAAATGTATTTAGCGATATAGCCGGTGGCGCTGCCTTTCTCCGGGTCGATGGCTTCGGCATGAAAGCGTGCCTTGCGAGCTTTGGCAGTTGTCAGCTCGCCGTTGTCCTCCTGATAAGCATAATCACGCAGGATCTGGCGCACGCGGTCGACATTTTCCGGCAGCATAAACATCAGCATGTGCCAGTGCGGGGTTGCATCGTGGTGCGGCTCGGCGACACGAATACCGAAAATGCGGATTTCTTCACGGTGCAGCTTGGCGCGCACTTTCTGCCAGACGTTACTGAGATAGCGCTGCGTTTCTGTCGGGCTGGCACCGTTCCATTTGCGGTTACGATGGCCGGTTTTAATGGTGGCGTGATAGCGGGACGGTGCGGTCAGAGTGTAAAACTCGCCAATAAAGCCCATCTCGTTGCAGATCTTTTCGAATCCACTGATGCGGGTCATCAGCTCCCCACGGCGAATTGACGGGTTCGATACGCTGCCGTCAAACTTATCAATCAGGCTGATGCGCTCGCCGGTTTCCTCGTTTTCCAGCTCCAGACCTTTGAGATACTCGCGGGTGCGGCGCTTCTGTTCGCGCCACTCATTAACGGTCATAGTGCTGGCATATGGGGTATGTTTTTTGCTGACGTTAGCGAGGGCGATTTGCAGGTGCTCACGCCATGATGATGCAACGCGGCGCAAACGGCCTTTCCACCATGTTTCGGTCTGCATACGCATGATCGCAGGGGTGACATCTTCCGGGCAGAAAAATCGTGATGTGACCTTTTCCCACAATGGCGGGGTCTGATTCAGTTCCCGTGTAATCGCTGCCGCCGTCATATAGACACGATGGGTATACTGATAATCTGACTCACCGCTGACCAGCTCATGCACATGCACTATTTCTGCCAGTACAAAGCTGGCGATATCACCGGCCAGTAAATCCACGTCGGCGCGCGCCATATCAGGCAGACGATTATAGCGTTTCATCAGTTCCCACAACGTGCCGGCCGCTCTGGCAGAACCTTGCTGTTTGCCGCCATTATCGGCCAGCAGGCTAAAGGTTTTGGGATTCATTTCACCGAGGCGATACTTTGCGCTGACGGTTTCAACACGTGGCAATGTGCGCTCAACAAAGGTCTTTGTTAAGTACGCATTGGCGCGGGCTGTTCCCTGCGTTTTATCGAGGTCGTTAAAGCGGCGCTTAATGTCCAGTTTGACAATGGTGGGCTGCTGTTCAACCAGTTCCTGCGCATGCAACAAAGCCGCGTACATCTGTGCGCGGCGGCGTTTTGCTTCGTAGGTAATGTAAGGCTTGGCGATAGCCGCCCGTGGCTGATTCCACGGGTGGGCGTACTGGATGATCACTGACGCTTACCAAAATGCGCGCTTTTCATTTCCTCAATGGTCTGGCAGTGAACGCAGGTCATCACACCAGGCAGCGCCTTGCGACGAGCTTCGGGGATCGGGGCGTCGCAGGTTTCACAGAATGAAGCACTGACGCCGACCGGGCGATGGATGGTATTAGCCAGGCAGCGCGCCAGATTCTCAGCCTCACGCTGCTGGGCGATATCGATTGAATCCGCCATCAGTGGAACTCCTGCGCTTCATGCTCAAAGCGCTGCGCTTCCTGACGCAACAATTGAGCCGCTTCGGTGCCGCTCATTTCTTTGCGGGTGATATGGATGGCCAGCGCTTCAAGACGGATGGAGACGGCCAGTGCTTTGCCTTTCCGCTCGTCGTTGCGGGCGGCATTCAGCAGCGCCTCAGTATTAAAATCAGAGCCAATTACCATCTGTTTTACTTCTACGTTATGCATTGATATTTCCTTGTTTCAGGCAAAAGAATGCCCGGCGAGTTGACGCCATTATTTTGGGGTTGGTCAGTTATTCAGACAGAAAACAGTCTGAGATTGAGAATCGACGCGGCAGCAGTTCGCCCCAGCGCGACATTTTGTTCATGGCCTTGATGATCAGTTCGCGGCGATATTCATCGAAGCTTTCAAATGGCTTGCCGATTTCTTCCTGCTTAAAAGTCGCAGGGTGTTCGCGGTTAGCCAGGGTCAGTACGCAGAATTTGAATTCATCGCCCTGACTATTGAAATAGCGCAGCGCAGGGTTTTCATTGCTCTTACGCATCTGACGCCAGCGGCGGCGAAACTCGTCAAAGGTCATGGATTCAACCTGATCAGCGCGGGCGTGGATCAGGCGAATATGATTAAACGCTGCTTTGCTGTCAGGCATAGCTCTTGCGAGGCTGGTCATTTTAAGCCCTCAACAGGTTGCGAAAGGTGGTTAACAGCGTCGGCTTGCGAGTCGACAAGTCACGTAAAAGCGTTTTCTGGTCGTTGCACGGGTGCCAGCGTTTACCGTCTTCGCCCATCAGCCAGCCATGACCGTAAGACGGGGCAGGGTTCTGGCGCTTCAGCAGTGGGGCAATTGAAAAAGACATTGTCACCTCAGCTCAGACCGATGGATGCGCCGAGACCACTGACTGCATCGAACGTTGAAGCCATCGCCGGATTGCTCTGAATCCGACAGTGCACGGCCATTGCGGCCAGCGTCAGGCAGCGAATGCCTGAATTCACGCTATCGACAAAAGCGTTTTTACGTGACTGCGTCATGCGTTCGGTTGATACCGCACCGGCAGCGACCTGACCGATAGCGGCTGTCGCCTTCATCACGTAGCTGTCGAGCTTTTCAGAAGCCAGCTCATTAACCGGTACAGAGGGCAGGCAGTGCAGCTGCGCCAGCAGCCCGTCAATCAGCGCGGCATCCTCGCTGGCGTCAATTATCAGCAGCAGTTCAGCCAGGGTTAACTGGTGCGGCTGTTCCGGGTTCAGCTTGTTGCGCAGCACCTGCGCTTTCATTTCGACTTTGCGCGCCAGCTCGGTCAGGTTGTGCGTTTGTGCAAACTGACGGCAGGCATTATCGAGATGTGGGTGTTTAGAAACCTGAAAATCAAACATGATTCGGATCCTCAAAACTTGCAAAATCAAATTAGCGTTTGATGTAGCGGCAATTGATGGCGTGTTGACGATTTTTCTCGCGCCATGCAGCAACGTTAATTAAAGGGTTTCCGTGTCGTTGCATAACTTCGACATTGCCTTCGCCTTGCGCATTGTTTTTTGCCTTGCGTCGAACGGTTGATGTTGGGGTAGGGGCAAGGAGCACAACGCCGTTGCTTATCCACTTTTCGAGGGTGGATAGGCCAAGGCCATTAATCGCGGCGAAATTTTCTTTCGTCATTGTTGGTGAGCTATGTAAAGCAACGGCAAGGGAAATCTGTTCGACAACGACTTCTTTAAGCTGTGGCAAGAGTTCTGTCAAAAGCAAATCCAACAATTCATTACCTTTTGCTTCTTCCAGAACTGCTGGTTCGTTTGCATTGTCTTGTGACATAAAGCAATATCTCCTATCGCTCGGTTGTATTCTACTGGATTACATGTGGTGTGTAGTCAATTTAGATCACAATTGTGCTCATGTAAAATACTTTTGTGCTCGCGGTGGCAAAATGGCAGAAAAAATTTCAAGCGCTCAGGACATTGTTGAGCGATTAAGCGCGTCTTATCGCGTTAATACACAGAAGGCTCTGTCTGAAAAGCTGGATGTCCCTTCCAACAATGTCAGCGCTTGGGTACAACGTAACAGTGTCCCCGGCAACGCCATTGTTAAATGCGTGCTCGATACAGGTGCGGATATTCATTGGCTGGTGAGTGGTGAGTTTGCAAATGCAAGTTTTGAGGTTGACGATAACTCGCCCAAAGGTAAGCAGCTCTATGACCTGATGCAGTTATCAGGAGGCAAGCCACTGGTTAGGCGAGTTTTAGATGCCTATGGCTTCAGAACTCAAAAGGAGTTGAGTGACCATCTAAATATCTCCTCCGGCACCATAAGCACATGGATACGGCGAGAGTTTTTCCCCGGCGATGTGGTGATCTGCTGCGCGCTGGATACAGGCGTATCGCTTGAATGGCTTGCAACTGGTAATCATAAACCCGCCTCATCCCAGCCCTCAGCCTACGCTGTTGATGACTCGCTACTGAAGATTAAAAGAAAACTGCTCATTGCTGGTCAGCTTGAAAGCGCTTCAGATATCACCCTTGATCGTGTGTTTATTCCTGCTGATGTTAGCGAGGACAAGCTTTGCTATGTCAGTTCAGGCAAATCCGCGTGGCTTGTAGTAATGGAAAACATCGATGTTTCAAATGGCATGTTTTTGCTGGATATCGATGGAGCATTAGATGTTTATAAGGTGTCTCGTCGACCAGGCAATAAAATACTCGTTTCTGGCCGGGATAATGATTTTGAATGTGCAGTATCTGACGTGAAAGCGGTTGGTATCGTGGTGAGCGTCATAAATCAAATGATATAAGGAATTATCAAAATGGAACGGTTTATTGTTTACATCAACGCAAGAAAAGAGATTAAGAGCCATGCCCTGACAAGTGTTAGTGAGAGTGAGGAGCACTTTCAGGGGATTTGCAGTAAAACACAATGGCTTAAGACTTTTCGAAAGGACAGGGTGCTTTCAGAGCATCAGGATGCTGAAACAGCTGATGCAGCACTTGGCTCGTATAGCGTAGATAACTATCGCCACCTTTTTCCCGAATCAAAACCTAAAAAACTACAAACTGAAATATGCTTCACAGGTTTTAAGAAAGACGATAAAGAAAGGTTAATCGCGGTCGCGACAAGTAGCGCTATGTCTGTTCGGAGTTCTGTTACGCAGAATTTGCATATTCTTTGCTGCGGATACAATGCGGGACCAACTAAAGTGAACGCGGCAAGGATGAAAGGGATCATCATCCTGGATGAGCCGCAGTTTCTGGAAATGCTGCAAACCGGTGAGATACCGGATGCGTGAGCTGAAAGGCCAAAACTGGCTGTCGCCAATCTTTCGCCATCTATAAACGTAAGTTATTGATATAAAAGGCCGTGTTTCGTATTCGGTCTTTTTTTAATTTGTTGATTTAACTCGATATTTTTTGTGTCATCACGAAATTCCACGAAAAACCCTCGAATTATTTATATTCGGTTTAAACCAAATCATACCCGGCACCACGGGCATTCAGATACTTTTTAGTCATCGACAGGTTTTTGTGTCCCAGCAACTTCTGCGCGAAATCCTCGCCATTCTCGGCTTCGAACAACCGACTTGCCAGGCTGCGTATCTCATGAAATGTCGGTGGATTTTCACCGAACTTAATACCGCTCAATTCTCGCGCTTCTGCAAAAGCCTGGGTTAAAGCATCCGGCGTAACAGGGCCAGGCATTCTCCCCCCGCGCCTTACGGCTGAATAGATCATATTATCTGACGGATTATCCCGTCGGCATAAATCGGTAACTGCTTCAAGTGACAACCCGATGGCTTTTAGCTCCAGGTTTAAAGGTACGGCCAGCTTATGGCTGGTTTTACTCTGAGTGATAAATACGCGATTATCCCTGACATCGCTGAAAAGCATCCGCGTGACATCTTCCCGCCGCTGACCGGTAATCAGGCCAATATTCATGGCGTTTTCCAGCCAACCACCCATATTGGCGGCCGCATCTCGTATTGCAAGAAATTGCGCCAGCGTCAGCCTTTCTCGCTTTACCTCCGGCGATGGTGTGCGGGTGGGTTCAACTGGCCTCCTGTCGGTCACACCTTCGACTACTGCTTTCCTGAATACATTGAGCAATAAAGAACGCAAGGCAACGGCCATGCTCCTTTTGCCGCATTCAACACACGACTCCAGAAACAAGGCAATATCACGCGTTGATATAGCCGTAATGGCAAGACGGCCAAACTCAGACTTTAATGTCAGCAATTGATTGGTGCGAATTTTCATGGTGTTCGGCTTGAGGTTTCGACGCGCAAGAATGACGTCGTACCTTTCAAGCCATTTAAGAAAGTAAATTGTGGGGCTTCTTTAAGCCGGTCAAGTAGTGCTGAGGGGATATCGTTTTGCTCAATGAAATTGTTAGCCTCTATACCCTGGGCGAACGCTTCCCTGCGAGATATGCGCCCTAACGACAGCTCCTGGCCGGTGACGAGATTGCGCCAGTAATAGCTTTGCCTTGCCTTTCGATAAGTAAGGTTTCTGGGCAAATTAGCGTCGTAACGTGTCGGCCTGTTCGGCATATCTCAGTTTCTCCAGCAGGCTTCCAGTCTTGGGTTGTATTAATCGTCGGAGGAGCTGGCTATCAGTGCATGCTGAGCACGCACGTGCACGTAAAAATCATAAACAATAAGACACTAAAAACTGAGACTGATCTGATTGATAGCATAATATTTGTTTTTTTATAAAAGTCTTTTTTTCAACGTTTCAATCATAACATGTTGATATTTAAGCGATTAAAGTTTTCATCAATTTCCAGGTTTGCGGCTAGAATAGATAGGTAAGTTTGCAATATGAAACTTTGGCTGCATAAGAATATTTAATGGAGATGTAACGATGAAATCAAAAATTGCTCTGGGGGTCATGTTTTTGACTCTTAGCCTGGGAGTCCATGCTGCTCCAACTGATGGAGGAGCAGCTGGCTCCGATGCCTCAACCTTATCTCAGGGACAGGTGGATGCATTGGGAGTTGGCGCTGTGGCGGTACTTACTGGTGTTTTAATCGCTTCTGCGGGCGGAAGTGGGGGTGAAAGTACGGGTACGACTACCACAACATCTACTACAAGATAGTATGAATTAAATCTGGCTATCACCTGCCAGGCTTTGATGATTGAGACGGAAAAGCCCGTGTTACACCGGCATAAATTCGTTCAATGGAAAGGGAATTCCAACTGTAGTTTAGCTGCGTGTAGTAACTGACATTATGATGACAAGATTGATGTTAAGCGCTGACGTGCAGGATAGGATAAGTGCTTTTTTTAATACATCACACTTCTACCTGTAATCATTTAATCGAAAAGCTATCTTTTAAAAAGATGTCGTAGTGAGTAACAGAGAAAAACATCGCTTAAAGGTTCCTGTATCATTACCCAACCTCTCCAACACTTATTGTACAAGTGGAAGTGTAAAAAAGGGGCAAGCCCCTTAATCTTATTTCATAATAAAGTGCAGGTTATTATCTTTGGCGTATCTGGAGTAGTAATTATTTCCCTTATCGCCTCTGGAAAAATCTGCTTCGCCGCAGTCACCCCAGTCGCTGACAATTCTGTCTTCCCCGGAATTCCTTATGAAAAATCTTATAGCCCAGGCTTCCTCTGGATTTAACCACGAGATAAACTGATTAAACCGGACAAATACATTCTCCTCCCTGGAGATGCTTGAAGCACAGTGTATATACACCTTTTCATACTTCATACCCTCTTTTGATTGGGTTTCATTAATGACCAGTGACGACAGGGTTTGATAACGCTTTAATTGCGCCCTTAAGTCCCCTGAGAAAGCATAAGACATTACGGTTGAATGAAGTACAAGAACGCCAGCAGCAAAGATGAACGTAATATTGGCAACTCTGCCTGTTATTATCAGGGAAGAGAATAGCAATAATGTAGCAATTGACATTAATACCCGATGGCCAACAAATCCCTCATCTAAAATTACGGAAGGCATTATGGATGTTGCGGCTAGCAATAAAAACAGCACAGTGAAGAGTAGGGCATGTAAAAATCGCCTGCGCATTGCGATTACCACCAGAGATAACAGAACTGAAAACGCAATTATTAAGAACAGATAGCCAGGTCCCGAGTACAGTTCGTGCAGCTTTTCATGCAGGAAGAGTAGGTTTTCACGGGTGCGCATGAATCCGGCAATTTCACTCCGTTTTAATATCGAGGAAGAGCTTGCGACAAAGAGTAAAAAATAGCTGGCAATGGCAATAAATGAGGATAGCAATAAGCACAGTGCGTCTTTTATAATCTCTGGAATACTTTCATTTTTTGACAGTCTCCTGTAGATGACGCACAGATATAAGCAGCCAGATATCACTATACTTGCCTGATATAGTAATAATGAAAGAAAAATAAGTACCGATGATAATAAAACGCCAATGACTCTATTTTTCGGCGAGTAGCAGGCAGTAACAGAGGCAAAAAAAACAGACATCGCCATTGGCAGGCAGTCGTATTGATAGGCGAAATTTTGCAGGGAAAATGGATTGGCAAATAATATGGCGCAAACCAGCATCCCCATAAATCCTTTCGAATAGAAAATTTTTCTGTAAACCACTAAGGATGAGGCTATCAATATGGCCAGAGAGAGTATTTAGGCAGGGGGCTTAAGTTGACTCCTTCAAATCCGAAACCTGGATTTTTATATAGCACATCAGCAAATGGCCTGCCAAGTTGACTAAGGCCAAGAAAACCCCAGTAACTTCGGCTTAAGTCATCCCGGAAAGGCATATCATAAATGACAAGTGGCAAAAAGATAAGGGCAATGAGAATTGCCAATAGTTTTTCTGTTTTAGAACGAAATAGATTATCCATTTCGCCTTCCCTTCAAAATGTAGCGTGGGCGCTGTTTGACTTCAACGTAAATCCTGCCGATATACTCACCCAGTACACCAATGCCAATCAACTGTACGCCACCAAGAAACAGAATTGAAACAAGTATGGATGGGTAGCCGCGCACCGGATTACCCCAGCACAGCGTGTCGAGAATAAGCCATGTGCCATAGAAGAATGCAAACCCAGCAACCATCAGGCCAATATAAGTCCACATGCGCAGAGGGAATGTGGAGAAGCTGGTGATCCCCTCGAGTGCAAGATTCCACAACTTCCACGTATTGAACTTGCTGTCACCGGCTACACGTTCGGCACGGGTGTATTCAACAACTTCAACTTTTCCACCAACCCAGCTCAGAACCCCTTTCATAAACAGATTACTTTCTGGCAACTGCCTTATATGCTCAACCGTCGCGCGCGACATAAGCCTGAAATCGCCCACGTTCTCTTCAATCTTGGGGTTGCTGATTTTATTGTGCAGGCGGTAGAACCACTCAGCTGTCTTGCGCTTCATACGCCCGTCTGTGCTGCGGTCTGAGCGTTTCGCCAGTACCACATCTGCGCCTTCCTGCCACTTCCCGATCAGCTGATGGACGACTTCAATCGGGTCCTGCAAATCAACGTCGATAGGAATCACCGCCTCTCCGGTGGCATTATTTAGTCCGGCAAACAGCGCGGGCTCCTTGCCGAAGTTGCGGGTGAAAGACAACGGAATAACCTGCGGGTCTGAGACTGCCAACGCGTTAATCAGGTTTTCAGTATTGTCTGTGCTGCCGTCATTGATAAAGACGACTTCTACCTGATACTGCGCCAGTTCCTTGCGCACGGTCTGATAGAAAATGGGGATGGTGTCTTCTTCATTAAAGACCGGGACGACCAAAGAGATTTTCATTTCAATTCCCTGAATGTGATGTATTTCGAATAGAAGAACCCACACACCAGGCTGACGCCCGAGAACACGACAAGTGTGAAGAGAGCCGGCAATTCGCATTTATCAGCCAGCCAGCCAACGAAAGCCGCCATGCTTCCCATGAAAAGCACATAAAGCATGTAGCGAAAACTGGTGGTTTCGGAGTCAAATGTCCAGCGGGCATTGGCGAAGAATGAGAACGTTACCGCTATGCAGAATGCGCTGAGGTTTGAAAGGGTCTGACTGACGCCAGCGGTGTGCATAATGACAGAGAACGCCAGCCAGTGAATGGCGGTGTTAACCACCCCCACCGATGCATAGCGTGCGAAGAGCTTGAACATAGGCAGACTCTAAAAAAATGTGCGGATAATCCTAGCACTATTTACTGAGATGGCAAGGCCTGGTAAGGTTTTATAATGGATCGCCGTTTTTATTACGAATGAACAGACATCTGATGATGTTTTCGTTTCAGGGCGATCATAAAATGGAGTAATCCTGAAGGAGAAATAATGAATGACGTTAATTTTTACCGAAATACGGTATATGACAACGGCACAGATTATTTTATTCTGGGGGCAATAGTACGATGAAGCTGACCGCCAAAGCAGCTAAAGAGGTCTGTGCTGAAGCAACGACGCGTAACGTGTTTATTGGCAGGATTGAAGCGGGTCATTGGTTGAACTCTGGGTTTCGTCCTGACGGGAACGCAACGTGGGATGCTAAGTCAGAGCTGGAGTCTGCGGGCAGATTTCAACAGAATAACCAGCTTGCGATAAAGAATATCGCAGATGATAAGCGTGAGGGTTATAATACCTTCATTATTACCACTGTCAGATAACTTTAAAATTCCTTACAGGGCGCGCATTGTTACAGTATTCAGACATTTTACAGGCGTAGTGTTGTGGGACTGAAACTTAATCTGACCGGGTTTGATATGAAAACAGGAAATTGTATCACAAATGTCGACTCAGAAGACTTCGGTAATGACAGTACTATCATTGACCTGCCTGGGCTGTCTGTCGGGAATGATGTTAATCATGGTGAATTCCCTGTTAAAAAAAGTGGGTGGCAATTATCCAGCCGTATTTTAATGAGAGGATTGAACTTGATAAGTATCGCTACTTCGTTGCTCTGGATTATCGTTAACTTGATTAAATTTAATATTGTCTTCTGCAACGTCAATAATACCCGGCAACCAAAAAAGACTAAGATAATGGTCGCTCTCCCGATCCCGATGCGGTAATGCCCATGCCAACAATTGATGAAATCCTTTCACAACTATCCCGTTCAACTTTTCGCCAGCGTTTCTGTTTAGGCCGCGTTGAGTATGATTATTGCCTGAATAAGGGCGAAGCGGTGGTCCGGCAACACGCGTCTGATTTTATTCAGCAGCGCCTGTCAGCCGCGATTCCGGCTAACGATGGTAAGCAGACGCCAATGCGTGGACATCCGGTGTTTATCGCCCAGCATGCCACAGCCACCTGTTGTCGTGGTTGCCTGAGTCAATGGCATGGCATCCCTCAGAATCAGCCGATGACTGCTGAGCAGCAGGCCCTGGCGGTAGAGGTGATATCAGCCTGGATTCATCGACAGATGCAGAAGCCTGCGCCGCCGCCGAAGAAAACAATCAAAAAAAAAGCCAAACCTGACGCCAGCGGGCAGCTGGATTTACTCTGATAAATCCAGGTTGCTACAGAAAATTTAAATCGCCGTCACTGAAACTGAAACCTCAAACCCCAGCAGATACAACGCCTGTTCCAGCGTCTCAACTTTAGAAGCATGGCTGACATCCAGCAGTCGGTCAGTTTGTGAGCCAGTCATACTCATTTTTCTTGCCAGCTCAGCCTTGCGAGTACCGGTGTTAATCAGTGAGTTACTTAGGGCGGCTTTCAGGCAGGTCAGCAGCGGCAGGTAAACCAGAATATCGCCCTCGGCTGCCCCGGAGGGATGCGGGATCAGTTTACGTGAGTCGATGCTGTCACCAATGGCAGCGATTAATCCCTCGGTCGCTTCTAACTCGATATCATCTTCGCTCAGGGCGACGGAAGGGAGCGTTTCGAAGTCACGAAATACGATTTCCCGGGTGCCCGTTTCCTCATCAAAGCTAACCGATGCCGGATATTTATACATGTTTAACCTCTTAAAAATCGTGATTTCTCAATAGCTTTTTATGACTGTCAGCCATACGATAAGCGATAACACTACGTCAGGGATATCAGATGCGTAAAATTCTTGGGTTGCTTATCGTGTTACCCCTCACCAGCTTTGCCGCCGTTACCGAAGTGGATAAGGCGGCAAACGACCTCTGTACTGCCGAGTGGCGCATTCTCGACAAAGCCGCCTCCACTGACGGAGCGATTTCGCCCATCATCAATGATGAACTTAAACGCTTTTATGCAATGGGTTATACGCTGGCGGATTTTGGCCTCAGTGAGAACGAATTTGTCGCGGAAACGCTGCAAACAACTGAAGCTTATCGTAAAGATCACCGGCCACCGAGTCCGTACCGCTACGACGCTGATACCCGCGATACACTGCGCGAACTCATGATCCCGGCATGTAGCAGAAAAATGCAGCTTGAGCTAAACAAACACTGAGTTCTGTTCAGATTTTCTGTCGCGGCAGAATGGCTTAAGCTGCGGTTTCCTGATTGATATAAGCGATACCAATAAAGCACGTCCGGCGGAAAAGAGTGTTGGTAATAATAACCTTAAAAAGGTGTGAACTATGGGAACCTTATTAGCGCTGTCAGGATTGGTTTTGGGCGCCTGGGCGGTGCGCGGGATCTGTCTTAAACAACAGAGCAATGCCAGTAAGCTGATTAAATCGCTGATTGCTGCAGCTTACTTTCTGGGTATCGGTGGGTTAGCGGGTACTGAAGAGAATAAAGCGCCGATGGTGATTGCGTTGTTGCTGATCGGGGCTGCGCTGGTCTGCTATTCGAACTATCGTGATAAGAAGGCCGGGTAGCGGTTAATCACCCTTTTTTCCGGGATGCTGAGGTTGCCAAATGCAGACCACTGACACTCTCCTGCCACCAATAGCCTGGCAGGAGAGTGTTTCACTTACGCGCCGCCTTTCAGCACCGATTCACGCAACTGAACAAACTGTTGTTCAACAGTGTCCACCGAGATATCACCGACATTCCGCGACTCTGCGGAGAGCACTTTATTAGGCACCTGCCATGGGCCCCAGAACCAGGCGTCGCTGTTTCCAAAAAGCGCCACCACTGGCTTACCCAGTCCCGCCGCAATATGTAGCGCACCGCCATCACTGGTCAGCATCTGGTCGCAGAGTGAAACCGCGGCCATCAGTTCGCGCAGAGTGTGGGTGACGACCGGCGTCAGGGCGATATCCTGGCAGCGGTCGATAATATATTGCGCTTTTTCATCATCACCGGGATGCTGCTGATTATCGGCGCTGCCCGGCGACCAGAACAACAGAAAGTGACAATTTTCCTGACGCGCAAGGCGGTGCGCCAGTTCAATAAATTTATCTGCCTGCCAGCGCTGCATCGGCTTGCGCGCGCTGATTTGCAATCCATACCGCGGAACGCCATCCGGCAATGAGAGTTGTTGTGCCGCTTTTGTCAGTTCCTGCTCAGTAACATACAGTTCCAGTGCTCCTGGTTGCTGATTAATACCGAGAGTCTGCGCAAACTGATTCAACAACTCAACGATATGGTTTCGCTGCTGAGTGGGCGGAATACAGTCAGTAATTGCTGGCGGCGCATTTTCGCCTATCGCGATAATGCGTTTCGCGCCAGAGAGCCTGGCCCATTGCAGGGGGCGTTTATCCCACTGTTCGCGGGCAATGATCGCCACGTCATAACCTGCGCGCCGGATATCAATCATTGTTTTGCAGCGTCGGAAGATAACCCCCGCTGCGGACTGGCCGGCGTGGCGATGATGAAGTTTACTGTAGATATGAACTTTACCCACGTGCGGGTTATGCTCAAGAATCGGCTGATTATAGGTATTAACCAGTACATCAACTTTACAGTTTAGTGAGGTAGCAAGCGTTGCGATAAGCGGGGTAGTGAGGATGAGGTCACCAATGTTATCACGTCGAATTAACAGAATTTTCATTTCACTTTGATATGCTAATAAACTGTGTATTACAGCCTAACATAACTTGGTGATTTAAGAGTATTTTTTAGTTATATTTCACGATGTTTTTCCAAAAAAATAAACCTTTCTCAGGATCTCAACGAAGATATTACGATACTTTAACGCCCGGTAATGGGAACGGCGATGCAGTTGTATGTTTCAAAAGTAGCTAACCCAGGCCGTTATCACCAGCAACCAAAACATTGCGCTACCAGTAAAGACCAGCGTCCATGCAGTTCGTTTACTTAACATTTTCTCTCTCCTTGTATTTTTCCGGCATCTTAGCCTGTTACCGACAGGTGCCGGTATGCTACGGGGAAAACAGGTATGACAAATAACTGTTAAAAACCAGAGTTTAATTGCCTGGATAAAAAAATATCATTTTATGTTCGCAGGCAATGCCACAGCATTATGGTATGTGATTAGCCTCAGGAAGGCACTACTATTATCCGTTTCTTGATGTTTATCAGAGCTTTTTTTTAAAAGAAACTGTAAAGGTTTATCCCATTAGCATTTCGGTTATCTTCAACAGTATCAGGTTAAACAGAAGGTCAACATTGATGAAATGTTCTCCTGTCATTTTTGCTCATTAAATAATTGTTTAGTTTCATTCTGATGAAATAGCGCAAATTTGAAAATGATGGTTACATGAAAAATGTCACAATTTATCCTGTCACATGAATTACCGGCATCGGAAAGCGCTTTGCAACTGTTTACTTCTCTGGTCAGCGGTAAGATTAAACCCGGTAACGCCTGGAATCGGGTGGGTTACCGGCTTAAATTTTTGCTGCGTGCGCTAACGTTGCCGCATTCAAGCCATCTTCTGTTAACCAACCTGGCGCGCAATGCACGTCTGCAAATGATCCTGCACGCGCAACCGGCGCTGCCTCTGAAAATCTACCGCCCATATCTGGCGGCGAATCTCGGCCACCAGCAGGCGGTAGAGGCATTAAGTCAGCACTATCTGCAACTGGAAAAGCATCTGCCAGCAAGACTGTTCGAAGGTTATCTTTCCGCTGACGGCGTTGTGCTGGCGCGCTTGCAAGGAAAAAATGATGAAACCTATCGTATCAGACTTATGGCGATGGATCAGCTGAACAAGGAAGGGGAAGCGACATTGCTGTTCGAAACTGAGCAGGGTGTGCTGCTGGCCACCACCACATTCAGCGTATTCCAGTTCCGGCAGCAGCAGACGCTGTTTATCGGCGGCATTCAGGGCGCAAGGCCGGAAACACCGCACGAAGCTATCCAGCTGGCGACCAAAGGCTGTCATGGCCTGTTTCCGAAACGCCTGCTGATTGAAGCGCTTGGTGGTCTGGCGCAGCATCTGGATGTAAAGCAGATTCTGGCTGCTGGCAATAAAACCCATATTTATCAGAACTGGCGCTATCACCATAAAAAGAAAGCGCAGCTGTTTGCTGATTATGACAGCTTCTGGCAGTCGCTCAATGGTGAGCTTACCGGCGACAACTATTTCCGCCTGCCGCTGCGGGTTGAGCGTAAGTCGCTGGATGATATCGCCAGTAAAAAACGCGCCGAATATCGCCGTCGTTACAGCTTGCTGGACAGCCTGGACAGTCAGCTGGACAGCCAGTGGCCTAATTAACTCTGTACCCACGCGCTGCTGTTGATTATTCTGAGATTATTCAACGAATAATCATAAGGCGGCGTGATGCTCAGAGCGATGCAGCAAGCGGAATTTGAGGAGTGGCAGCAGTTATTTATCGATGACTATGCTGAAGATATGCGGGCTAACTCGGGTTACAGTGACGAGTTAGCCCGTGAGCGGGCGCAAAAATCGCTTGATGACTATCTGCCGCAAGGTCTGGACTCAGCGCGCCAGGTGCTATTATCGATTGAGATGGCGCAGCAGCTGGTGGGTTATCTATGGTACCAGCGCGATGAAAGCAGCATCTACATTAACGATTTTATGGTGTTGCCCGCATTTCGCGGTCTGGGCTACGGCAAACAGGCGTTAGGTGAACTGGAAGAACAGCTAATGAAGCAGGGCGTCGGGGAGATTAAATTGCGCGTAGCGGCGGATAATTTTCGCGCTAAAAGGTTATATGAAGCCTGTCAGTTTAAAGTGACGGGATATAATATGACCCGGATACTTAATAATAATTAACAGAGACAGGTTGCCCGCACCAGCCGGATGACGACTTCCAGGAGTAACAGGCAGCCTGAGAATAGCAACACCAGTGTCAGAATAAAATGCTTACGGTCATCCATTGTTACTTAATCCCTGTGCGAATTACCCACGATTCCTCTATTTTAAGTATTACTACTTAAATGAGACATCAATATTGCCATTATTGATAAGCGGGTTGCAATGATTTATCAGTCACTTAAAGGTGAACAGTGGCGACATATTTATATTGTTGGTGATTTGCACGGTTGTCGGGCGTTACTTGATCGGCAGTTAATTGCCCGGCATTTTGATTACCAACAGGATTTACTGATTTCCGTCGGTGATTTAATCGATCGCGGCCCGGACAGCCCTGGCTGTCTGGCATTATTGCAACAGCCGTGGTTTCGCTGCGTTATGGGCAATCATGAAGTTATGGCGTTGAATGCCATCAGCGAAGGCGAGCGCTCCTTCTGGGAAAGGAATGGCGGCGACTGGTTTTATCAACTTAGCGGTGCGCGGCTGGTTGCGGCCAGACATGCACTTAATCGCTGTCGCGGGTTGCCGCTGATTTTACAGCTGACGCTGGCGCAGCGCACGATAGTAATCGCCCATGCTGATTATCCCGCCAGCCACTATATCTGGGGGCAGGCGGTCGATACTCAGCAGATATTATGGAGCCGGGAGCGGATTAACGCGTTGCAACGCGGCAGCGGAGCCGCGATTTCCGGGGCAGATGCGTTTTATTTTGGTCATACACCGTTAAACCAGCCGCTGCATGCTTTCAATCAGCACTATATCGATACCGGTGCAGTGTTTGGTAACCGCTTAACCCTGCTGCAACTGCAGTAATCTGCCGCAGGGCCGGGGATTCTGCTATCAGGCTCTGAACAGCTTGCCATCCCGTACCAGATCGCGTGGATAGTTGTTTTTCAGGCGATTTCCGACTTTTTTCGCCAGACCAATCGGCTGTTGTTGCCAGGTGACGATCACTTCATTCCGGGGGATTTCACCTTGCGGATAGATATCCCGTCCGCGATACCACTCTTCCGCTTCATCTTCACTCAATTCGAAACTGTTTTCCGGCGTCGGGCGTGCCAGCGCAACAATGGCTTCATGCTGCCAGCGATAACCTTTCGGGAAAGTTTCCGCCAGTTTTAGGCCAATACGTGAGAAACGCACTCTGCCGAGTAAGGGTTCGATCGCCGCAGGGAATAACCACAGTTCTTTATCGCGCTGCCACAGCGTCAGCGAGTCGTCCCAGTGCAACCCGGACTGGTTGGCTGCCGCAGCAATTTCTGCACTTAGCTTACGGCTGAGCGGGGAGAAGGGCAGTTTGCCCACTTTGTAGCCCGGTTTTTCCATCGGCTCGACCGAAGCGGTTTTACGCAGCCGCGCGACAAAGAAACCTTCGCTGTCGAAAATATGGGGAAATACGTGCAGATAGCCTTCCGCAGTCAGCGCCTGTTCCGCACCGTCAAACAGCCCGTTTAGCGGCTGCACCTCAACGGCATCGGGATAGCGCGCCAGCAGCCACGCCACCACCTGCTGATTTTCGGTCTGGTTCAGGGTACAGGTAGAGTAGATCAGCGTGCCGCCGGGTTTCAGCGTATGGAAAGCGCTGTCAATCAGATCGCACTGGGTAGCGGCGATCTCGCGGGTACTCTCCGGCGTCCAGTTGCGTAGCGCATCGGCATCTTTACGCACCACCCCCTCGCCGGAGCAGGGCGCATCCAGCAGGATCGCGTCAAAGCACTCCGGCAGCGCCGGACCAAAAACCCGGCCATCAAAGTGGGTCATAGCGGTATTGCTGACGCCACAACGGCTGAGATTGGCATGCAGCACTTTTACGCGGCTGGCAGAGTATTCGTTCGCCAGAATGGCACCCTGATTGGCCATACGTGCCGCCATCTGGGTGGTTTTCGATCCTGGCGCAGCGGCCACGTCCATCACGCGTTGCGGATGCGGTTCGGCATCAAACAGTGCGCTGACCGGCAACATCGAACTGGCTTCCTGTATATAAAACAGGCCGCTGAGATGCTCGGCGGTACTGCCGAGTGGCAAGTCGTCGCCATCCTCACGGGTAATCCAGAAACCTTCTTCACACCACGGAATCGGCGTCAGCTGCCAGTTATAGGGGGCGACCCGTTGCAGAAAATCGGCCACGCTGATTTTAAGCGTATTGACGCGCAGACTGCGGCGCAACGGCTGCTGACTGATGGCGATAAAAGCATCAAAGGCGCTGCTGTCAGGCAAGGCTTCACGCATAACAGCTAAAAAGGATTCAGGAAAAAAGACGCGGGGAGAGTGAGCCACTGACGGGTTCCGTTACAGAAAATGAAGCGGCAAGTTTAGCACAGGAACAGGCAAAGCAAAAAAGCAACGGGCGACCTGAGTCGCCCGTTAGATTATGGTTAGCGCGGGATCGCGGTTCCCCATTTACGCCACTCTTTCGGCTCTTCATCCAGCAACAGGAAGTGCTTATTGGACGTCGCCTGAGGGGCCAGCGGCACCGTTGGCGGGGTAGCAAACTGAATGCCGCCGCGAATAAACTGCTGGAAGGTGCCGGTTTTCACCACACCGCCAATCAGGCCGAACTCAAGGTTATAGCCGGACGCCAGCCAGAACACCGAGTTGTTACGGACCAGATGCTGGTATTTTTTGCTGATGCGCAGGGTGATCTGTACGCGATCCGCCATGCTGCCCAGTGAGGTGCCAGTCACGGTACCCACTTCAATACCACGGAACAGAACCGGGGTGCCGACCGACAGCGATCCGCCCTCCGGCGCATCCACCACCACGCTCAGGCCATCCAGATAACGTGAGTCGGTGATCGTGGCTTCCTGCAACTCAAAGCTGCGCGCGGCACGGCCTTTACCAGGATCGACGTTAATATACGGCTGCAGCAGGGTTTCCAGATGATTAACGCCAGTGGCGGAAATTTCCGGTGAAACCACCGAGAAACGGCTGCCCCAGCGTGCGAAGTCATCGACATATTCCGGATAGAGCACCGCTTTGGCGATCACCTGGTTCTTATCCGGGCTGAGCGCCAGCGATTCAACCTGACCGACATTAATGCCGAGATAGCGGATGGGCATGCCTGCGGCCAGTTTGCTGGCATCAAAGGTATGCAATGAAATCTGGCTGCCCACTGCGCGTGCCGCAGTTTCAGAATCGTACAGCACCCGTTTTTGATCGCGGCTGATACCGCTACTGGCACCCGTCAGGTTATCGAAGCTGATAGCGCCTTTCAGCGCGCGATTCAGCGGAGAGGCCTGCACCGTCAGGCCGCTGCCGTTAAGCTGCACGCGTGCGCCGCCTTCGGCCCAGAACACGCTGTTTTGCGTCAGCAGCTTGCGGTATTCCGGTTTGATATGCACCGAGACGTCAAACTCATTGGCTTTAGGCGTGACGTCAACAATCTCACCCACCTGGAATTTACGGTACAGCACCACCGAGCCAGCCTGGATATCCGGCAGGCTGTTGGCCGTCAGCATAATGGTGGTGGGCGGACGATCGCTGGTAATCCCTTCTTCGGCTTTTTCACTGTCGGCATACAGCGGATAACTGTTTTTCACCGCGCCTTTCGCGCCGGGTTCCAGCCGAATACCGCCATCAACCCATTCGCGGGCGCTGGCACCCAACACCTGCATACCATCGATGCCTAATTTTACATTCAGCCGACTGTTAATAATAAATTTGCTGTCGCCATGCACCAGATGGCGGTGATCCGCAGCAATCGCCACCTCAAAACTGACGCCTTTCTCGTCCAGCTTGCGGCTGATGACCTGGCCGATTTTCATACCATGTAGCATGATCGGCTGGCCAGCATCAATACCATAACTTTCCGGTGCGCTCAGTTTCAGCGTCAGCACATCCGGCTGTTGCAGTAAGGATTCGTTACTGGGGCGTACCTGGAAATGGTCCTGATGCTCGCCGTCGCCCGGTATCAGTTCAAGCGTGTTACCGGTCAACAGGCTACTCAGGCTGGTATCCGTCAGGCTGACTTTCGGGCTGCGCATCTCAATGCGTGTACCTTCGCGCATCAGGCTGACCACTGACGGGTCGATGGTCATTTCACCGCTGACCCGGCCGCCGGGTTGCAATGTCATTTTGGTCAGGGTGCCGACTTCCAGACCCTGGTACATCAACGGCGTGCTGCCTTCCTGCAAATTTTTACCGTCGGGCAAATCAAGGGAAATCACCACGCCGCGCTGGCTGTGGGCGAGGTCAGGGTAGAGGGTATAATTCTCTTCAGACGCGGCCTGCTCAGAGGCGTCCGGTGAGTCAAAGGCGACAGCACCATTGACCAGCGCCGCCAGACTTTCCAGCTGCACCTTCGCGCCCGCCAGACCGACATCGGCTTTCACGCCGGAAACATTCCAGAAACGGCTCTCTTTTTTCACCAGATTGGTAAAGCGGCGCTCAATCAGCACATCCACCGTGACGCCTTTATTGCCTGGATTGATGCTGTAGTCATAAACGCGGCCAACCGGAATTTTTCGGTAATAAACCAGCGAACCGGTGTTTAGCGAGCCGAGATCCGGCGTGTGCAGATGGATCAGCATCTCACCGGTATTCACCCGGTATTTGGGCTGGGTATCCAGCGCGCTAAAGTTCTCGCGTGGCTCGCCTTTGCCCGGCATCATGCCGATATAGTTACCGCCAACCAGTGCATCAAGGCCGGAAACGCCAGCCAGTGAAGCCTTTGGCGTTACCAGCCAGAATTGGGTCTCTTCACGCAGCGCATCTTTCATATCGCTTTTGATGCTGGCTTTGATTTTGATGGTGCTCAGGTCGTCAGTCATGCTGATGCCTTGCACCTGACCGACTTCAACTCCCTGATAACGGATCGGTGTTCGGCCCGGCACGATGCCATCCGCCGACACAAAGTCGATGGTGATAGTGGTGCCGCGCTCTTGATAGTTAGTCCAGAGCAGCCAGCCTGCAATCAGCAGCGCGATTAACGGCAGGAGCCAGAAGGGCGATATTCTGCGCTTATTGGTGACTCGTGCTTTAGTCGGTGTAGTCGGCGTTTCCTGTTGCATGTGCATCCCAAAGTAAACGACTATCCAGCCACTCAACGGCAAGGATAGTGAGAATAACCGCCGAGCCAAAATAGAAGGCTGCCGGTCCCATAGTAAAAGCTAAAAGTTGATCGCGATTGACCAGTGACATGGTCAGCGCAATCACAAACAGATCCAACATTGACCAGCGTCCTACCCATGTCACCACACGCAATAAGCGTACACGGGTCTTCAGACCTTGCTCACACTTAAAGTGGATGCTGAGCAGTAAGGTCAGCAACACAATCACTTTGGTAAATGGCACCAGAATACTGGCGATAAATACCACCGCCGCCACCGGAATATTACCGGACGCCAGCGAAAGAATGCCGGAAAAAATAGTATCTTCCTGCCGCGAGCCGTTGAGATAAATCACGGAAATCGGCAGCAGATTGGCAGGCAGCAGAAATATAATCGATGCTATCAGCGCCGCCCAGGATTTTTGCAGACTGTGGCGACGGCGAAAACGCAACGGAGTATGGCAACGTGGACAGCGGCCGCGCGCATCCGCCAGACCGGTGTGATGGCAATTCAGGCAGACCAGTAATTTCTCCGGCGCAACCTGCGGCTCTGGCTGGGGATAGAAGCGCTGCCACAGCTGCTCCACATTTAGATGGATCAAGGTGACCAGGCTGAGAACGGTCAGCACAATATAGGCCAGCAGCCCGGTACCCAGTTGCAGGTCGGCATAATCCTGCACTTTAATCGACGCCACGGCGATCCCCACCAGATAGATATCCAGCATCACCCACTCTTTTAGCCGATCAAGCATCAGCAGTACCGGCCGCAAGTTCATGCCGAGACGCTGACCAAAAAACAGATAGATAATCGCGGCAACCAGCGTAACCGGTGCGCCAACGGTGCAGAACGCCACCATCGAGGCGCTGATCACATTACCCTGTTCGGCCATTTGCAGAATGCCGCCCAGCAGGCTGGCACTGATATTGGTGCCAAGCAGGCGGATATCGACCAGCGACAGGCCGAAAGCAAATGGCATCAGCAAAATCATGGTAACGGCCATCGCTGTCAGGCGTGTCATTGACCAGTCGCGGCCATTAAGAATTTTGGCGTTACAACGCGGACAGTGCGCCGACTGACAGGATTTCACATCCGGTAAGGAAAAAAGGGTATCGCATTGCGGGCAACGCTGATAACGTTCTTGGGGCAGGGCATGGCTGATTGCGTGAATTTTCATATTATGAGGATGCGTTGCCCATGTAATGCCAATAATAAGCAGAAATTGTTATCAAAATCGTGCTCTTAAGCGATGCGATAAACACCGGGACACTGCTAAAGTGTGCGGCAAACCCGTGCGGAAGATCCTAAGGTTATCTGAACTGACGTTATGATTCATCGTGTCGGCCTGGGCAATTAATGCTTATTTTAACGAGTGACGCACTAAAATGGCGCGCCTCAACAGTATTTACAATGGTTAATAAATGAACAAACAAGAATTTTATACGGATTTAAACCGTGATTTGCGCGCGTTAATTGCTGGTGAAACCAGTTTTCTGGCTGCCATGGGCAATTGTAGCGCGCTTTTATATGAACGTCTTGATGGTGTTAACTGGGCAGGGTTTTATTTGCTCACGGAAGAGAACACATTAGTACTGGGTCCGTTTCAGGGCAAAATTGCCTGCGTACGTATTCCTGTCGGTAAGGGCGTATGTGGCACGGCAGTTGCAGATAACCAGGTACAACGTGTGGATGATGTGCATGCGTTTCCGGGTCATATCGCTTGTGATGCCGCCAGTAATGCCGAAATTGTGCTGCCGTTGGTGATTGATGGCGAAGTTATCGGCGTTCTGGATATCGACAGCACGGTTTATAACCGCTTCGACAGCAACGATGAAATTGGCCTGAAAACCCTTACTGACGGGCTTTGCGAAGTACTTGCGGGTAGTGATGTGAAAAAATTTATTCACATGAAACGCACCTAAAGAGCTGGATCACGTAGCAATTGCCGCCTGGCTCATTATAATGTCGCCTGTTCATGCCTGCGCTGGTTGGCAAACCCGTTGTAATCAGGAAATTTCATGGAAAATCAACCTAAGTTGAATAGCAGTAAAGAAGTCATCGCCTTTTTGGCAGAGCGTTTTCCACACTGCTTTAGCGCCGAAGGCGAAGCACGACCGCTCAAAATCGGTATCTTTCAGGATCTCGTCGAACGTGTGCAAGGTGAAATGAATCTGAGTAAAACTCAGCTTCGTTCCGCATTGCGCCTGTATACCTCCAGCTGGCGTTACCTTTACGGTATTAAAGCTGGCGCGACACGCGTCGACCTGGATGGCAATGCCTGTGGTGAACTCGACGAACAACACGTTGAGCATGCGCGTAAACAGCTTGAAGAAGCGAAAGCACGTGTTCAGGCTCAGCGTGAGCAGCAGCAGGCGAAAAAACGTGAAGCCGGTGAAGAGACCGCCCCACGTCGCCCGCGTAAACCTGCGCCACGTAAACCTGCAGCAGAAGGCGAACAGCCGCGTAAGGCTCGTCCTAAAGCGCCGCGCCCTGCTCAGGAACGTGCCGCGCCAGTTGAACGCGAACCGCGTCCTCAACCGGTTACCGATACTTCAGCATTGCAAGTCGGCCAGAGCATTAGAGTCAAAGCAGGTAAAAGCGCAATGGATGCCACCATTCTGGAAATCTCCAAAGATGGCGTTCGGGTGCAGCTGGTTTCCGGCCTGGCAATGATCGTGCGCGCAGAACACTTGCAGTTCTGAAACGGAGGCCAACCAGGGCATGAACAACTTTTTTAGAACGACAATTATTGCGGGCCTGCTTTTTGCAGGCCATGCATTCGCTGCGGAAAATATTACCCGCGCCGACCAGATTCCACAGCTGCATCAGGAACCGCAACACGCCACCGTCAGTGAACGTGTGACTTCCCGCTTTACCCGTTCTCATTATCGTCAGTTCGATCTGGATAAAGACTTCTCCGCCAAAATTTTTGACCGCTATCTGAATATGCTGGACTACAGCCATAACGTGCTGCTGGCTTCCGATGTGGCGCAATATGCGGACAAGAAAAGTATCCTCGGTGACGAGTTTAAATCCGGCCAGTTGCCGGTGTTTTTCGATTTATACAACCTGGCGCAAAAGCGCCGGTTCGAGCGCTATCAGTACGCGCTGTCGGTACTGGATAAGCCGATGAATTTTACTGGCAACGACACCATTGACCTCGATCGTGGCAAAGCGCCATGGCCGAAAAGCGTTGCCGAGCTGAATGCGTTATGGGATGCCAAAGTCAAATATGACCAGCTGAGCCTGAAGCTGACCGGTAAAGAAGAGAAAGAGATTCGTGAGATTCTCACCAAACGCTACCAGTTTGCCATTCGCCGTCTGGCGCAGAGCAACAGCGAGGACGTGTTCCAGCTGGCAATGAATGCCTTCGCCCACGAAATTGACCCGCACACGAACTACCTTTCACCGCGTAATACCGAACAGTTTAATACCGAGATGAGCCTGTCGCTTGAAGGGATTGGCGCGGTATTGCAGATGGATGATGACTATACCGTGATTAACTCCATGGTAGCGGGCGGTCCGGCGGCGAAAAGTAAGGCGATTACCGTTGGTGATCGTATTGTGGCGGTCGGCCAGCCGAATAAGCCGATGGTTGATGTGATCGGCTGGCGTCTTGACGACGTTGTCGCGCAAATCAAAGGCCCGAAAGGCAGTAAAGTGCGTCTGGAAGTCTTACCGGCAGGTAAGGGCAGTAAAACCCGCATTGTGACGCTGACGCGTGAGAAGATCCGCCTTGAAGACCGTGCGGTGAAGATGTCGGTGAAAAACGTCGGTAAACAGAAAGTCGGCGTGCTGGATATTCCGGGCTTCTATGTCGGTCTGACTGACGATGTGAAAGTTCAGCTGCAGAAATTGCAGAAACAGAATGTGAACAGCGTGGTGATTGACCTGCGCACCAACGGCGGTGGCGCGTTGACGGAAGCCGTCGCGCTCTCTGGCCTGTTTATCCCAAGCGGCCCGGTGGTTCAGGTGCGTGATAACAATGGTAAAGTGCGCGAAGACAGCGACACTGACGGCATTGTTTACTACAAAGGCCCGTTAGTGGTGCTGGTAGATCGCTTTAGTGCTTCGGCGTCTGAGATCTTTGCGGCGGCGATGCAGGATTATGGCCGTGCGCTGATTGTTGGCGAACCGACCTTCGGTAAAGGCACCGTGCAGCAGTACCGTTCGCTAAACCGTATCTACGATCAGATGCTGCGCCCGGAATGGCCTGCGCTCGGCTCGGTTCAGTACACCATTCAGAAGTTCTACCGTATCAACGGCGGCAGTACGCAGCGTAAAGGCGTCACCCCTGATCTGCTGATGCCAACCGGCGTCGAAGCGGTGGAAACTGGCGAGAAGTTTGAAGATAACGCGCTGCCGTGGGATAGCATTTCGGCCGCCACTTATGTGAAAACCGGCGACCTGAAACCGCTGGAGCCACAGTTGCTGAAAGATCATCAGCAGCGTATCGAGCAGGATCCTGAGTTCCAGTACATCATCAAAGATATTGCCCGCTTTAATGCGCTGAAAGACAAGCGTAACTCGGTGTCGCTCAATCTGGCGCAACGTGAGAAAGAGAATCACGAAGAGGATGCGCTACGTCTGCAACGTATTAATGCGCGTTACAAGCTGGAAGGCAAAAAGCCGCTGGCCGATCTGGATGATTTACCGAAAGAGTATAAAGAGCCGGATCCGTATCTTGATGAAACGGTGAAAATCGCCAACGACCTGGCGCAGCTCGAATCAGGTCAGCCGGCAACGAAATAGCCGCTGACTGATAAGTAAAAAAGGCACTGCTCCGGCAGTGCCTTTTACTTTCTGATGACCACACTTTAATGCCGCTTATCACTGAAAACCGGCCAGCGATTATTCCCCGCGCAATGCCGGTGATAAAATGTAAAGTTATGTCTTTTTAGACACTTAAACGTTAAGGTCGCTTGAAATGCTGATGGTTACCCATACGATGTATATCCGAATACCGGCACTAAGCTAACTGAGGAAGATTAAATTTTATGATGCGTATTGCTCTTTTCCTGCTAACCAACCTTGGCGTAATGTTGGTTTTCGGGCTGATTCTCAGCCTGACAGGGATCCAGTCAAGCAGTGTTCAGGGCCTGATGATTATGGCAGGCCTGTTTGGCTTCGGCGGTGCGTTTGTTTCACTGCTGATGTCGAAATGGATGGCACTCCGTTCCGTTGGCGGTGAAGTGATTGAACAGCCTCGCAATGAAACGGAACGCTGGCTGATGGAAACGGTGGGGCGCCAGGCGCAACAGGCGGGCATTGCGATGCCGCAGGTTGCTATTTATCACGCACCCGATATCAACGCATTTGCCACCGGCGCACGTCGTGACGCCTCACTGGTGGCCGTTTCTACCGGTCTGTTGCAGAACATGAGCCGTGATGAAGCGGAAGCGGTACTGGCGCATGAAGTCAGCCATATCGCCAGCGGAGATATGGTTACCATGACCCTGATTCAGGGGGTGGTGAACACCTTTGTGATCTTTATTTCGCGTATTATCGCGCAGGTGGCGTCAGGCTTTCTGTCCGGCAACCGTGATGAGGGTGAAAGCAACGGTAACCCGATGGTTTACTTTGCGATTTCCATGGTACTTGAACTGGTGTTCGGCATTCTCGCCAGCATTATCACGATGTGGTTCTCACGTCATCGTGAATTCCACGCAGATGCGGGTGCGGCGCGCCTGGTCGGTCGTGAGAAGATGATTGCCGCGTTGCAACGTCTGAAAACCAGCTACGAGCCGCAGGAAGCCAGCAGCATGATGGCCTTTTGTATTAACGGCAAAAACAAGTCGTTCAGCGAGATGTTTATGTCGCATCCACCGCTGGATAAGCGTATCGAAGCCCTGCGCAGCGGTGAGTATCTCAAATAATACTCCAGGGGTGGCGTTTTCGCCGCCCCTGGATTGCGGGGGCCTTTTGGCCCCTTTTTTATTTCCCGGCGCGCGGCTGCGTCATACGCATTGCGCTGACAATCGCTGCGGCGCTGGAGAAGCAGCCCGCCATAATCAGTGACGCGTGGGTGCCGTGGGTATCAAACAGATTAAACATCAGTGCCACCAGCGCAGCACCGCTGGTTTGCCCCAGCAGGCGCGCAGTACCCAGCATCCCGCTGGCACCGCCACTGCGGTTGCGCGGTGCGGAAGAGATAATCGTATGATTGTTAGGTGACTGGAACAGGCCAAAACCGGCCCCACACAACATCATTCGCCAGATAATATCCAAATCGCCCGGTGCGGCGGGCAACAACGCCAGCGCAAACAGACCGGCGGCAAACATCGCCAGACCAATCCCTCCCAGCAGACCGGCGTGGTAACGCTCAATCAGACGCCCGGCAATCGGTGCCGTCACCATCGTCGCCAGCGGCCACGGCGTTAACAGTAAGCCGGTGGCGACTTCATCACGTCCCAGCACGCTTTGCAGATAGAACGGCAGCGAAACCATGGCCAGCATCTGTGCGCAGAATGAACAAACGGAAGTGCAAATCGACAGCGAGAAAATCGGAATGCGCAGCAGATCAACCGGTAACAGCGGGAACGGCATGGTGAGCTGACGCCGGATAAACAGCACGCCGACCACCAGCAGTGCCACCACTTCTGCGGCAATAATTTCCCAGCGCTGCCCCTGTGCCGCGCCGCTTAGCGCAGAAATCAGCAGGCCAAAAGTCAGGGCATTCATCACTGCACTGGTCAGGTCAAAACGCTGCCCTTGTGCTTTCTGCGGGTTGTCCGGCAGGAAGCGCAGCGCCAGCCACAGCGCAGCAATACCCACCGGGACATTGATAAAGAACAGCCACTGCCAGGACGCCACTGACAGTACCGCCGCCGCCACCGTCGGACCGGCGGCCGTCGAGACTGCAACGATCAGCGAATTGATCCCCATCCCGCGCCCAAGATGGCGCTGCGGATAGATAATGCGGATCAGCGCGGTATTTACACTCATCAGTGCGGCACCGCCAAAGCCCTGTAACACCCTGGCGAAAGTCAGCATCTCCAGCGAACTGGAGAGCGCACACAGCAGCGAGGTGCAGCTGAAAATCACCAACCCCCACTGATATATGCGGCGATAACCGAGGATATCGCCGAGAAATGACAGCGACAGCAGTGAAACGATAATCGCCAGCTGGTAAGCATTGACGATCCAGATTGATTGCGCCGGGCTGGCCTGCAATTCGCGGGCAATGGTTGGCAGAGCAACATTAGCAATCGCACCGTCCAGTACTGCAACGGTAATGCCCAGCGCAATAGCGACAATCGCGCCATAGCGCTTCGGGACGGGTAAACCATCCATCTGTGAGGTTTGTGACATAAGGAAGAATTAATCATGAGTGTGAATATCATCATGCTAATGGCTTTCTCTTGCTAATGCATGGCATTTAGCAGGAAAACTTTCTCCGGCCCGGTGCGCACAAACTGCGTGATTTAATTGCGATATCGGCAACCCCACACGTATACTAGAAATAGTGTTCCATTTTTTGTAAAACAATTTCAGAAAGGTTGTTATTTATGGCCAACGCAGATCTTGATAAACAGCCCGACTCCGTCTCTTCCGTACTGAAAGTGTTCGGCATTTTACAGGCGCTGGGCGAAGAGCGTGAAAACGGCATTACCGAACTGTCGCAGCGCGTGATGATGTCCAAAAGCACCGTCTACCGTTTTCTGCAGACCATGAAGTCACTTGGCTATGTCTCGCAGGAAGGCGAATCGGAAAAATATGCTCTGACGCTGAAATTGTTTGAGCTGGGTGCGAAAGCGCTGCAAAACGTCGATCTGATCCGCAGCGCCGATATTCAGATGCGTGAGCTGTCGCGCCTGACCAAAGAGACCATCCACCTCGGCGCGCTGGAAGAAGACAGCATTGTCTACATCCATAAAATCGACTCGATGTATAATCTGCGCATGTATTCGCGCATAGGCCGTCGTAATCCGCTGCACAGCACCGCGATTGGTAAAGTGCTGCTGGCATGGCGTGATACCGCTGAAGTGCAGGAGATCCTGCAACACGTTGAGTTTACCCGCAGTACCGCGCGCACCCTCGGCAGTACCGAAGAGCTGTTACCGGTGCTGGAGAAGGTGAAAGCGCAGGGTTTTGGCGAAGACAATGAAGAGCAGGAAGAGGGCTTACGTTGCATCGCGGTGCCGGTATTTGACCGTTTTGGCGTGGTGATTGCCGGACTGAGCATGTCATTCCCGACCATTCGCTTCTCGGAAGAGAATAAAAAAGATTATGTCAGCATGCTGCATCGCGCGGCGAGTGCGCTGTCATCACAGATGGGTTATCACGACTATCCATTCTGAATCTGATGTAGCTGGCGGCAGGTGCGCGCCAGCTTTTCATCGTCAATCAGTTATCAACCACTTCAGCCGTTTTCTTCAGGATTGGGCAGTCAGTGACGCCAATAATCCCGCTGTCGGTATGCAGATATTGTGCCGAGACCATACCGCGTGCGGTCAGGTACTGACACTGTAATCCCATGCCTGCGGCATTTTTGTTGCTGCCGGTCAGTACACCGTAACCCGTCAATAACATCGCCAGCCAAATAATCGCCAGTACAATGACGATACGAATAATCATTTTCATTTTTGTCTCCATATTGAATCAGGCTGTTCCTCATCATCAGCCATCGCGCTCAGCATAGCACCATGCCGTATGCCGCACATCCCGTCGATAAGAGGATACTGAAAGCCATGAGTAAAACTCAGATTTCGCCACCAAATTATGTGAGCTATCTATCAATTCACCGCCGAGCGAGTAAAATCGATGAGTTGCATTGCGCACTTTGCAGCGACCTTTGAAAGTACGGTAACACTGAGGCTTGTATGAATGAGATGGCGAATGGCGTGATGGGTATTGCGTCGATGGGATTTATTGCAGCGCTGGTGATTGTTGGCCTGATAGCATGGTTTTTTATTAATCGCGCCAGCGTGCGGGCCAGTGAGCAGATTCGTCTGCTGGAAGCGCTACTGGACGAGCAGAAAAAGCAAAATGCGCTGTTGCGCCGCCTGACGGACAACGTCAGCGGTAGCGAGAAGAAGAGTGCAGCGGAGCAGCAGGACCAGAAAGATTTCACCCGCCTGATTCCTGAGCGATAAGCCGTACACTGTGGTGAGGAGCGTGTAATATGGCCTGGAAAAATCCGTGGTATGACCCGTCTAAAGCGCATCATACGCCAGAGGGCTTTTGTAATCCGGAACCTGATTTACGTCAGCAGGGCGATTTAGCGCGCTGGCGCAAGGAGCGCAAAGCGCAGGGGCTGCCGTTTCCGCCCGCCGCCGGGTATGCCGATTTTATCTCCCGCTGGTGGCAACCAGCCGATCTCACTGGCGATCAAGACGCCATCTGGTGGCTGGGGCACGCTTGTCTGATGCTGCGCATCGATCAGCGCTATACGCTGATCGACCCGGCGTTATCCAGGCGCGCTTCGCCGCTGCGCTGGTATGGGCCTGCGCGTAAAACGCCCGCCGCGCTGGATATCGATGATTTACCGCGGCTGGATGTGGTGCTGATTTCGCATAATCACTATGATCACCTTGATCGCCCGACGATAAAGAAAATTTTGCGTCGCTTTCCTGAGGTGCAGTTTTTGGTGCCGCTCGGCCTGAAGCCGTGGTTTGTCCGCCAGGGCGCACGTCATGTCAGCCAGTCAGACTGGTGGCAGGCGACCCAACTGTCAGGCATGACCATTCATGCCGTACCGGCTCGCCACTGGAGCATGCGTACCCTGCGAGATCGTAATCGCTCGCTGTGGTGTGGCTGGACAATTAGCGCCAAAAACCTGAATTTCTGGTTCAGCGGCGACAGCGGTTATTCCGAAAATTTACTCGATATTCCGCGCCGACTCGGGCCGTTTAATCTGGCTGCGCTACCGGTCGGTGCTTATGCACCAAAATGGTTTATGCAGGGGCAGCATATGGATCCACAGCAGGCGGTTTCTCTGCATCGCGATCTTGGTTGCCCGCTGTCGATCCCGATTCACTGGGGCGTGTTTGAGCTGGCCGATGAGTCGCTCGATGCGCCGCCGGCAGAACTGGCGCACTCGATGCAGGCGGCAGGGCTTGATTCTCAACGCTTTCAGGCGTGGAGAATAGGAACAAGAAAGCTGATTAATAATATAATCCAGGAATAATCGCAGCGTTAAAGATATCAACATCAGGATATTCCACTCATCACATTTCTTATAACCCTGACCTCGACCAGATCAAATAAACTGAAAATTTATCAGCGTTGCATTTATTTGGGGCAGGGTGAAAAATCGATTCCTGATTTTGGTGCAAATTAGCATTAATTTGTACTGCGGCAGATTTCTTGTACAAGTTACACGGCAATCTTTCAGCCTCTTACCGGCGTTTTAATCAGAATATACGCACGCTCTTTGCAATATTTATGCAATATTTATACTTAATAGTAATGAGTTAGCGTAAGGTCGCATTAGACGAAACCTGAAGTTTAGGATAAAGTATTCTGGACGTTAAAGACATACTGGGTGGGCCTTTCCTGCCTGGGTTGTATGTCAGCTTTGCCTCGAAGCGTGCATATTTGTGCATTCCGTGCCGTTAGTCGTTTCAATAATGTGCGACAGGTCGATCACTGTTTAAAAATGGCTTGCCATTAATTAAAGGATATGTGATAACGCTTTCTGGGTAAAACGAGGTACAGTTCTGCTTATGTGTGGCATTTTCAGTAAAGAAGTTCTGAGTAAAGACGTTGACGTTGAATACCGCTTCCTTGCCGAACCTTAAATTAGTGCCTCATTCAGTAATGTCTCTGGTTTCTCAGTAAGTAAGCCTCCGGGCGAATAAAACAATCTAAGGAATTTGCAAAATGGCAAAGATTAAAGGTCAGGTTAAGTGGTTCAACGAGTCTAAAGGTTTTGGTTTCATTACTCCTGCTGACGGCAGCAAAGATGTGTTCGTACACTTCTCTGCAATCCAGGGTAACGGCTTCAAAACTCTGGCTGAAGGCCAGAACGTTGAGTTCGAAATTCAGGATGGCCAGAAAGGTCCAGCTGCAGTTAACGTAACTGCAATCTGATTTTGATCTCAGCCTCAGCGTTGTGGCTGAATCCATAACGCCGCTGAATCTGAATTGTGAAAGCCCCGTCATTCGTGACGGGGCTTTTTTGTTGCGCCGGGTGTAATTGTTAGTGGATTACTGACGCACGCGGGCGATGAAAGGTGTAAACTGCCGCCCTGATTTTTTGCCGGAGAGCCTGAATGCCGTACCTTTGTCCACTTTGTCAGCAACCGCTGGCGCTTGTCGAGCGCAGCTGGCGCTGCACGAATCAACATCAGTTTGATTGCGCGAAAGAGGGCTACGTCAATTTGTTGCCGGTACAGCATAAGCGTTCTAAGCAGCCGGGCGACAGCGCAGAGATGATGCAGGCGCGCCGTGAGTTTCTCGATGCCGGGCACTATCAGCCGTTGCAGCAGCGGGTTGCCGCGCTGCTGGACAGCATCCTGCCGGCGCAGACGGTCAACCTGCTGGATATTGGCTGTGGCGAAGGGTATTACACTGAAGCGGTCAGCCAGTGCTTGTCGCAGCGCACTACTCGGCAGGTGTATGGTCTTGACGTATCGAAAGTCGCGATACGCTATGCCGCAAAGCGCTACCCGGATATCAGCTTCTGCGTCGCGTCCAGCCACCGCTTACCTTTTGCCGATCGCTCGATGGATGCGGTGCTGCGTATATATGCGCCGTGCAAAGCCAGCGAACTGGCACGCGTCATCCGTCAGGGCGGGTATCTGTTAACCGTTGCGCCTGGGCCACGCCATCTGTTGCAGTTTAAAGAACTGATCTATCAGCAGGTGAAACTGCATGAGGAGAGCGAGGAGCAGCCGGAAGGCTTTACCCGCGTCGAACAGAGTGCATTAAGTTACCCGATGACGCTGAACGGTGAGGAAGCGGCGGCACTGTTGCAAATGACGCCTTTCGCCTGGCGCGCGCGCCCGGAAGTGTGGGGACAGCTGGTGGGTGAAAAGGCTTTTGCCTGCGAAACGGATTTTGTGCTGACGCTGTGGCAGCGCGATTAAGCCAGGCTGGAGTAAAGAATATTACAGCCGATGCCGATCAGCACCACGCCGCCGAGGATCTCGGCACGTTTGCCGAGTATCGGCCCGATAAAGCGGCCGACCATAATACCTGCCGTCGACATAATCAGCGTGGCCATACCGATCATCAGCGCGGTTTGCAGAATATTTACTTGCAGGAATGCCAGACTGACGCCAATCGCCATTGCATCAAGACTGGTGGCGATGGCGGTCATCACCAGCAGCCAGAAGCCGTGTCGATGCACTGGCTGGCACTCGCTGTTCTTACCGCGTAGCCCTTCGGCGATCATTCGCCCACCGAGAAATGCCAGCAGGATAAATGCAATCCAGGTGTTCCAGCTGACCACAAACTGCGTGGCAAACTGACCAATACTCCAGCCAATTAACGGCGTGATGGTTTCGATCACGCCAAAGATTAAGCCGGTACGCAGCGCTTCGGAGAAACGGGGTTGATGCAGGGCGGCACCTTTACCGATCGAGGCGGCAAAAGCATCCATTGACATGCCAAATGCAAGAATAAGCGTTGCGGAAAGATTCATCGAAGTCGTAACCCCGGCCGGGACATCCATATACACGTGCGCCATCCCCAACCTTACATGGGCACGTGTCTATGGTCTCGCCTTCCCGCTGCGGGCCGCACCTGCCACGTTTATATCTAAACGAGTATGTTGACAGATGCATTTCTGACGAAGCGTCAGAAATCGGCTACTCCCCAATGACGCTGGCTACATTATCACAGCAGAAAATGAAGGCAAATTAAAATTGGTTATTTTTAGCGGGAAGTGATAACTATTTTCATTAATTATGCAACATTTTCAGTTACTGATTAAATTAAGCGCAATGTTATTACGGTTTTAGCAGGAAAATAATATCCTGATTTTAAGTAATGTTTAAAATAAGCATGCAAAGGATATGATTTATACCCTTTGCTATATTTTAACTTATTGATTTTCTACCATTACCTTATAGATTCTTTCCAGATCGTCTAATTCTCTGACATGAATCAGCAGGCGGCGATGCTCTAATTGCATCACCAGCACGCCATCTTCAGATAAATTCATACTGTTGATGCGGGAATAAGCAATCCAGACGTTAGCGTAGAAAAAGCCTTGCGGTTTCAACAACAATTTGGGGCGGCGAATCCAGAACAGATAGATAGCGATGAACGCCAGTATCATTAGCAAGGTGGTGGTTACCTGCGGCCCCTGGGCAGAAACATTATGGTAAAGCAGAATAGCGATTAAGCCGATAAAGATCAGGCTATCCAGCTTGTTACGACGCTGCAACAGCACTTTCAGGCGGGTTTTGCCACGCAGGCGATCCATCAGTAATTCATCATAAATCGCGTACAGCAGAAACAGGGCGATAACGGCAATGATGAGGTAATCAGTTAAAGACATACTACAGCTCCGTGAAAGTCGTTTTGTCAGCGTTCGGCGCAAGCGCTGACAAAAAGCCTCTGTAATAAAACCGGGAGTCAGGCTCCCGGTTCAGCGGTTTACAGTCCGAGTAAACCAATCCAGTAGCCGAAGATACCAATGGCAAAGAAGCCCATGATAATCCACAGCGCATTCACTTTACGCCGCAGCAGCCACATACAACCAAAGGTCAGCAGCAGCGGCACCAGTCCCGGCATCAGCTGATCGAGAATGGTCTGTACCGTGGTGACATTGGTCTGGCCGGTCTGGTCGGTTATCCTCGACACCACCAGCGGAATATTGACATGCGTCCACTTATTGACCAGTGCCCCCATGACAAACAGGCCGAGAATTGACGCCCCCTCGGTCAGTTTTTGCAGGAAGCCGCCGCCCATATCGTTAACGATATCGACACCTTTCTTATAGCCATACGCCACGCCATAGTAGCGCGTTGCCAGACGCACCAGGTTAAACAGCACAAAGAACAGTATTGGACCCAGCAGGCTACCGCTCATGGCGATACCGGCACCGAGTGCGGCAAACACCGGACGTACCGTACCCCAGAAGATCGGATCGCCGACGCCCGCCAGCGGCCCCATCAGGCCGACTTTAATGCCGTTAATCGCCGCATCATCAATCGGTGCCCCGTTGGCGCGCTGCTCTTCCATCGCCATGGTCACGCCGAGCACCGGGGCGGCCACATACGGATGGGTGTTAAAGAACTCAAGGTGGCGCTTAATTGCCTGTTTACGCTCGTCGTTATTTTCCGGGTAGAGGCGACGAATCACCGGCACCATCGAGAAGCAGAAGCCGAGCGCCTGCATACGTTCAAAGTTCCATGATCCCTGGAACAGATTTGAGCGCAGGAATACACCGCGAATATCACCGGGTGTGAGTTTTTTTTGCGTGGTAGTGGTATCAACCATTTCTCTCACCTTTTCCTTAGTCTAATTCGTTATCGAGATCGTTTTTGGCTGGGCCAGATGCTGCTGCACCGGCGACGCGGTTATATTTCGGGCTGAGCTGGATATACAGCACCGCCATTACTACCCCAATCACACCCAGCGCAACCAGGTTGAAGTCAGTAAATGCTGCGGTCACGAAGCCGAGGTAGAAGAACGGCATCAGGTATCCGGCACGCATCATGTTGATCACCATCGCGTAACCGACTACCACAATCATGCCGCCCGCGATATTCAGACCATTGGTCACTACATCCGGAATCGAGTTCAGCAGGTTGTGTACCACGCTGGTGCCGACGGACACCGCGACGATCAGCGCCGGGATGGCAATACGCATCGCCTGAAGCACTAACGCCGACACGTGAATCCAGCTAATGGCGGTCAGATTGCCTTTCTCTGCCGCTTTATCAGCGGCGTGCTGGAAGGCAACGGTAATGGTACGCACGATAATGGTCAGAACCTGGCCTGCGGCGGCCAGCGGAATCGCCAGCGCAATACCGGCTCCGACGCTTTGCCCACCGGCAATAACCAGAATGGTCGAAATAATCGAGGCGAGGGCGGCATCGGGGGCCACCGCTGCACCGATGTTCATCCAGCCAAGCGCGATCATCTCCAGCGTACCGCCGATAATAATCCCGGTTTTGACATCTCCCAGCACAAAGCCGATTAACGTACAGGCCACCAGCGGACGGTGAAACTGAAACTCATCAAGAATCGATCCCATACCTGCGACGCAGGCAACAATAAATATCAGTACAATTTGAAGAGTGGTAATCTCCATTGCACTTCTCCTTCTGACATTAACATTCTGAGGTAAACCTGACGCGTCAGGCGATGAATAAGGCTTTCAACTTATTGATTCACTCTGGCAATCAGGTCCATCATTTTTAGTTTCTGGTCGGACGAGACTTTTCTCACTTCCAGTTCGATGCCGCGAGCATTGAGCTTTTTAAACGCTTCAATGTCCTTTTCATCAACCGACACCGCATTGTTCACCTGGGTTTTGCCCTGGCGGAACGCCATGCCACCGATATTGACGGATTTGATATTGACGCCTTCTGCCACAATCCGCTCGACATCGGTCGGATTGGTGAACAGCAGCATCACTTTATCCTGACCATATTTCGGGTTGTTGTAGACGCGAACCATTTTGGCGACATCAACCACATGCGCGGTGACGCCGGGTGGCGCGACCTGAGTCAGCAGGGTTTTACGCACGTTATCCGCTGCCACTTCATCACTGACGACGATGATGCGGTTAACGTTGGTTTCTTTAGTCCAGCGGGTGGCGACCTGACCATGAATCAGGCGGTCATCGATACGCGCCAGACCAATTTTCATATGATCTTCGGCGCTCATCGGCTTTTGCGGTGCAGCAGGGGCGACAGGTTTAACGGCGGCAACCGCAGCGGGTTCCGCTTCTTTGGCCTTCAGCGCTTTCACCCCTTCACGACCCGTTTCCACCGCCAGCGCCACCAGCTCATCAAATGCCGGATCGTCATCACGCGCCATCAGCGTTTCCACCAGCATCGGGATGTTTACCCCAGCGATCACCTCATAGTTTTGCTTATCGACCACAATACGACTGGCGGCGTTAAACGGACTGCCACCCCAGGTATCAACGAGGAACAGTACGCCCTTACTGGTATCCAGTTCCGCAAGGCGTGCGGTGTATTTCTCTATCAGGGTTTCAGCATTTTCACCGGGGACAAAATCAATCCAGCCGACGTTTTCCTGTTCGCCTAACAGCATTTCGGCGGTTTTCAGAAGCTGTTCCGCTGCCCAACCATGCGTGCCGATGACAATAGCAATAGTCACTTGCTACCTCCTTTTAGAATAGTGAGCGCTTCAGCCAGTGTGCACTGAGTCGCCAACGGGTTGCTCGCCACAGCGAAAAACCCACCCCATGTAAACGCCGCAATCATCTGTAAGACTTTTTGCAGTGTCAGGATTTGAAGCGATTGTTTCGGTAATTATTTTAGTCTGTGAAAAAATAAATTTTGTGACCCCGCTCAGTTAATACGATGGTTAACTTGCTGATTTGTCATTCAGCTTAGTTATAAGGCGGCCAAATTGAGCCACTTTGTTAACTGTAAGAAAATATTTTGACGACAATGTTTCTGCTGATAAAGTAATGCTTCCTTTTTTGCTACAGGAGTAATGGGCCTCAGCCCTCCCTATGGACTGTCACCGAAGTTGCTTATCCATGCCACCGGGTCATCCGGCTTGTTTTCTGACGCCTTCCGGCGTATCACGCACTATTGCCTGTCGTTATCCCCTGCGCACGCCCATTAGCCTGATGGCGGCGTTGTCCTGTTCCTTGTTCCGGAGTCTGTAATGGAATTTCTTTTAGACCCCTCAATTTGGGCCGGTCTGCTGACGCTAATCGTTCTTGAGATCGTGCTGGGTATTGATAACCTGGTATTTATCGCCATCCTGGCGGACAAATTGCCGCCGAAGCAGCGCGATAAAGCGCGTCTGATCGGCCTGTCGCTGGCGCTGCTGATGCGTCTGGGGCTGTTGTCGTTAATTTCCTGGATGGTGACCCTGACAAAACCGCTGTTCAGCGTGGCTGATTTCAGCTTTTCGGGGCGCGACCTGATTCTGTTGTTCGGCGGGGTGTTCTTGCTGTTTAAGGCGACCATGGAGTTGCATGAACGGCTGGAGAACCGTCAACACGAGAGTGACGGCAACCGCACTTACGCCAGTTTCTGGGCAGTGGTGATTCAGATTGTGGTACTGGATGCGGTGTTCTCGCTTGATGCGGTGATTACCGCGGTGGGTATGGTCAATGACCTGGCGATTATGATGACCGCAGTGATCATTGCCATGGGCGTCATGCTGCTGGCGTCGAAGCCGTTAACTAACTTTGTTAACGCGCATCCGACAGTGGTGGTGCTGTGCCTCAGCTTCCTGCTGATGATTGGTTTGAGCCTGGTGGCTGAAGGCTTTGGTTTCCATATTCCGAAAGGTTACCTGTACGCGGCGATCGGCTTCTCGATTCTTATCGAGCTGTTTAACCAGATTGCGCGGCGTAACTTTATTCGTCATCAGTCGCATCGTCCGATGCGTGAGCGTACCGCCGAAGCGATTCTGCGCCTGATGGGCGGGCGCCAGGGTTCGCAGCAGGTGAAAAGCGAGAGCAGCGAGGTGGCTTCGGTAATGCCGAAGGAAGCGTTTAAAGACGAAGAGCGCTATATGATTAACGGCGTGCTGACGCTGGCTTCGCGCTCGGTGCGCAGCATTATGACGCCGCGCGGCGAAATCTCATGGGTCGATGCTGAACGTCCGCTGGATGAAATCCGCATTCAGCTGCTGGATACGCCACACAGCCTGTTCCCGGTGTGTCGCGGTGAGCTGGATGAAATTATCGGCGTGGTGCGTGCCAAGGAACTGCTGGTGGCGCTGGATCACGGTATTGATGTGGCTACCTTCGCCTCGGCGACGCCACCGATTATCGTGCCGGAAACCCTCGACCCGATTAACCTGTTGGGTGTGCTGCGTCGTGCCAAGGGCAGCTTTGTGGTGGTCACCAGTGAGTTCGGCGTGGTGCAGGGTCTGATTACCCCGCTGGATGTGCTGGAAGCGATTGCCGGTGAATTCCCGGATGAGGATGAAACCCCGGATATTATCGCCGACGGTGACGGCTGGCTGGTCAAAGGCGGCACCGATCTGCACTCGCTGCAACAGCTGCTGGATACCAAGGATCTGGTGAAAGCCGAGGACGATCACGCTTCACTGGCGGGCTTACTGATTGCGCAGAAAGGGCAACTGCCGTTACCCGGTGATGTGATTGAGCTATTGCCACTGCGCTTCCAGATTATCGAAGCCACCGAGTATCGTGTGGATCTGGTGCGTGTGACGAAAGAGCGCAACGAGATGGATGAAGAAGAGTCCTGATTAAGGGATGGAGGGCGGTGAGAATATCGCCCTGAAACAGGAAAACACAACGGCGCTTTTATCGCGCCGTTTTTTTATGTCATCTGATCCGACTGATGTGCACTCAGCCATGCCGGGAAATCCGCTAATGGCATCGGGCGGGCAAAATAATAACCCTGTAGCGTATCCACTCCGCGCTCACGCAAATAGGCCGCCTGTTCCGCGGTTTCCACCCCTTCGGCCACTACGCTGATATTCAGGCGCTGCGCCAGCGAAATCACCATATCCGTCACCGTAGCGTTAATCGCATCGGTACCGATCGAGGCGGTAAAGATTTTATCGATCTTCAGCACATCGGGACTGAGGGTTTTCAGATAAGAGAGCGAACTGTGGCCGGTGCCAAAGTCGTCAATCGCTACTTTAACGCCGGTTTTTTGCAGGTGGGCGACCACGCGTTGATCCACCACCGGCAGGGCATCTCGTTCGGTCAGTTCAACAATCAGCTGCGGACGCGGGTTCGCCGGCCACCACAGATGCTGTAAATCGTCGAGAATGGCGCGGTCATGGAAGTGGCTGGCGGCGACGTTAAGGGCAATATGGAAAGCCGGGTTGTCGGGCAGCGAGGGCAGGTGGCTCACGGCTTCCGTAATCACAAAACGCGTCAGCGGCGCGATCAGGTTTTGCCGTTCAGCCATCGGAATAAAGACATCAGGCGGCACCCAACCCTGACGGGGATTATGCCAGCGCAGCAGCAGTTCAATGCCGTCACATCCACCGGTTTGCGCATTGATTAACGGCTGGCAGTAAACGATAAACTCCTGCGACGATAAGCCGTAGCTGATTTCCCAGGCGATACTCATCCGGTTCGCGGTCGCCAGCCAGACGATATAGCCCATCAGCAGGCTCAGTAACAGCGCCAGCGGCAGCTGAGACGGAAGCGCCATCAGCGCCAGACGGGCGGGCGACGGGCCGAACAGCGTGATCGAAAACGGATAGCGCATCGACGCTTCTTCGTAGCTCACTTCATCTTCGGAGGGAATAGCCGGCTGGATAAGCGGAGTGCCATATTCCAGGCTTTTACCGCCAACATTAAATATCGCGCGCTCAACCCATGGCAGTGCCGGTTCCAGCAGATAATTGCTCATCATCTCGATGTTAATCACCTGCACAATACCGGACTGATTATCGAGTGATTTTGGCGTCCACAACATCAGAACCGGCGAACCTTTCAGCAGGTAGTTGTCGGTGGTCAGCAGCATACGCTGATTATTTACTGCCAGCTCGGGGTAAAGTTCACTGAATGACAGGGTGCGGTCACCAAAGATGCTGGAGCAGTAGATACTGTCATTCTCGACCAGTAACAGCACTCGCACCGTTTGCAGGGTCGCCAGCTTCTCCACCAGCGGAAAACGTACATCGGTGCAGCGCAGGCCGACCAGCCCGAGGGTGTTATTCGCCGAGACATCCAGCGGTGAGAACATGCGGTCAAAACGCTGGATCGCTTCACTGGCAAAGGTGTGCGACAGTTGTTCGATGCGGCTTTTTTCTTCGAAAAAGCGAAAGGCCAGGGCAAGAATGATCACTAACGCGGCAACAGTCGAAGCAATCAATAAACGCTTGCGACGAAACTGTCCAACAATTTGCTGGGACACTTGCATCAGTAACCATCCTTAAGAAAGTGCCAAATGAAATTCTGACTAGCAGTTATCGACCGTGCGTAAGCTGAGTTTAGTACCGATAATTAAAAAGCGCAGCGGCCATAAATAACAACGCGGCCTGAAAAGGCCGCGTAGGTTTACTGTAGCGCTTTACCGCTATATCTGATAGTTCTGGAGCAACTATTTATGCGGCAGTGCACTCATTTCTAATGAGAAATTAGTCACATTGCACTTTAATCGCCAGCCCGCCGCGTGAAGTTTCACGATATTTGGCGTTCATATCTTTGCCGGTTTCATACATGGTTTCGATCACTTTATCCAGTGAGACGCGTGGCTGGCTGGTGCGTCGCATGGCCATACGCGCGGAGTTGATCGCTTTTACCGACGCGATAGCATTACGCTCAATGCACGGCACCTGCACCTGGCCGGCAACCGGATCGCAGGTCAGACCGAGGTTGTGTTCCATACCGATTTCGGCCGCGACGCAAACCTGTTCCGGGCTGGCACCCAATAATTCAGCCAGACCAGCGGCGGCCATCGAACAGGCTACACCGACTTCACCCTGGCAACCCACTTCCGCGCCGGAAATAGACGCATTCATTTTATACAGCACGCCAACCGCACCGGCGGCGAGGAAATAGCGGATAAAAATATCCGGGCTGACCGATTCGATAAAGTGATCATAGTAAGCCAGCACCGCTGGGACGATACCGCAGGCACCGTTGGTCGGAGCGGTAACCACCCGGCCACCGGCCGCATTCTCTTCATTGACCGCCAGCGCAAACATATTGACCCAGTCAATCACGTTCATCGGGTCGCTGGAGAGCTTATCGGATGAGACCAGCAAACGACGCAGCGCCGAGGCGCGGCGCGGAACCCGCAGTGGGCCAGGCAGAACGCCTTCGGTATTCAGACCACGATCGATACAGTCGCGCATCGCTTGCCAGACATCACCAAAATACTTCTCGATATCCTGACGGCTGTGCAGCGCCAGTTCGTTTTTCATCACCATGCCGGAGAGTGACAGGCCGGTTTCATGGCAGTGCGCCAGCATCTCTTTCGCCGAATGGAAAGGATAGGGCACGCTGACTTCATCCAGCGCGGACTCACCGAAGTGCTCCTCATCGACAATAAAACCGCCGCCGATGGAGTAATAAGTTTTGCTGTAGATAAGCTGTTCACCGGCAAAAGCATGGATGCGCATGCCGTTCTCATGCAGCGACAGGTTATCACTGCGGAACACCATGCCGCCTTCACGCGGGAAATCAACCTCGTGCTCGCCATTTGCCAGCAGCAGGCGCTGACGCTGCTCGACGTCACGAATAAAGCCCGGAATGCTGTCAATATCCACGCTGTCCGGAGACGCGCCCGACAACCCCATAATAATCGCGATATCAGTATGGTGGCCCTTACCGGTCAGGGAAAGAGAGCCATAAACGTCGACGGCAATACGCGTAACAGAAGAGAGCTGGCCATTTTGCACCAGATCATCGACGAACTGTTTGCCGGCTTTCATCGGTCCTACCGTATGAGAACTGGAAGGGCCAATGCCGATCTTAAACATGTCGAAAACGCTAATCACGCTACACGCTCCTTAAAGTGGTTATCTCTGCGTTGGCTATCGGGTGAGCAGAGCGACTGGTGTCAATCATGCGGGAAAGGGGAAAGCTATCGCATGAAAAAAACTTATCTAAATAAACTGTCAGATTTCTGACTGCCGCATTAAACGGCGGCATAGCATAACTGACTTTGATTGCGCGAGGAATATAAATGAAAAGCCGCCTGATGTAAGTGATTCAGATCGCTTACTCAGGCATTGCCAGTGAAAAATAATGAATTGTGCAGAAATCAGACGATATTTGTAGTGGAACGCGCCAGCCGCATCAGGGCTGACCAATCTGCAAGCTGAGCTGGCGAATAATTCCGGCGGTCATGCCCCAGACAAAGTAATCCTCAAACCACGATAGCCAGACGCGATGTTCCGTGCCGTGACGATGAATATCCAGTGGCGTATAGCGGCCGAGGCGCAGCGCTTCCTGCAATGGCATTTCAAACACCGCTGCCACTTCATCTTCACTCGGATGATAAGTAATGGTATCCGGCAGGATACCGACCACCGGCGTCACCTGAAAGCCGGTGCTGCTGGTGACGGCCGGCAGCGTACCAATGACTTTTACGCTGGCGGGCGTGATTGCCACTTCCTCTTCGGCTTCACGCAGTGCGGTGAAAACCAGCGAAGGATCGCTGTGATCCATCATTCCGCCAGGAAAGGCCACCTGACCGGCATGCTTGCGTAGCGAATCGGCGCGGCGGGTCAATAACAGCGTTGGCTGCGGCCGCGCGATAATCGGCACCAGTACCGCCGCGCGACGGGTCGGCAACACCGCTGGCTGGATTTCAGGCTGTTGTAGCATAAAACGGGTAAGAAACTGGGGCAACGTCAGCGAGTCAGCCGTCATGGCGGTGATCCTTAAGATAAGGCAGAATGCGGTTCACTTTGTCGAACGTCTCCTGATATTCCGCCTGCTGGTCACTGTCGGCCACGATGCCGCCGCCCGCCGAGCAGAACAGTTGCCCCTGTTCGGCAATCAGCGTGCGGATAGTAATACTGGTATCCATACGGCCGCAAAGACTGAGATAACCAATACTGCCGCACCAGGCGTTACGCCGCTGCGGTTCCAGCTCTTCAATAATCTCCATCGCACGCACCTTCGGGGCACCGGTAATGGAACCGCCAGGGAAGCAGGCGCGCAGCAGATCGCTGGCATTCAGTTCCGGCTTCAGTTGGGCACGAATGGTGCTGACCAGATGATGCACCGCCGGGAAAGGCTCGACGACAAACAGTTCGGGCACGTTAACCGTACCGGGCAGCGCCACGCGGCCAATATCATTGCGCAGCAGATCGACAATCATCAGGTTTTCCGCACGATCTTTTGGCGAGGATGCCAGTTTTTCTGCCTGGCGGCGATCGGCTTCAGCCTCCGCTAAACGCGGCAGGGTGCCTTTAATCGGGCGGGTTTCAATCTCACCCTGTTGCAGTTCAAGGAAGCGCTCTGGCGACAGGCTGAGGATCGCGCTCTGTTGCAGCCGGATAAAGGCGCTGAAAGGCGCGCGGTTCTGCTGATTCAGCAGATTAAACGCCTGCCATTCATCGCCACGATAGCGGGCGGCGAAACGCTGCGCCAGATTTACCTGATAACAATCGCCCGCTTGCAGATACTGCTGTATGCTGTCGAACTTCTCACCGTACTGCGCAGGCGTCATATTCGACTGCCACTCGCTGGTGAGGGTAAAGGCTTCAGTCTGCTGCGGGGCTGGCAGCGTCAGCAACCAGCTGCGGCGTGCTTCATGCTGCCGGTGGGTAATCAGCGTCAGCGTCTGGCGATGATGATCGGCGATCAACGCCCAGTCATACAGCCCGACCGCCATATCCGGCGTGGTCAAATCGGCGACGGCCGTTTGCGGCAGTTGCTCGAAACGGCGACCAAGATCGTAACCAAACAGTCCCAGTGCGCCTCCCTGGAAAGGAAGGTCGGGATGCTGCGTGGTCGGTAAGTTGAGTTTATCCAGCGCTTGCTGCAACAACGTCAGGGGATCGGCAGCCGACTCGGTGAGGATTTCACCCTGCTGCCAGTGCGTCACTGCGCCGCGAGTCTGTAATGTGGCGCACGGCTCTGCCACCATCATATCGAAACGGTTATCGGCATGCTCGGCGAAGCCGGAACTGAGCAGCATTGCCCAGGGTAAATGGGCTACGCGTGCAAACAGATTATGCAGGGCATCGGGCGTATAGTCTAAAGCGTGGTAAACAGGCAGCATTGAATTCAGCAGGTCGTCACATCATAAAGATGCAAGCCTGGCATATTTTTGCCTTGCTGGCATCTCTTTGTTTGTCGTGAAATAATTTGCATGTTCATTATTAGGAGTCACCATGATTACAGGTCTTCCCGCATTATCACACGAACAGCAGCAGCAAGCTGTGGAGCGTATTCAGGAATTAATGTCGCAGGGATTAACCAGTGGCCAGGCGATCGCGCTGGTGGCGCAGGAGATTCGTGAAACCCATACCGGTGGGATGATTGCGGCGCGCTTCGAAGATGAGGATGACGAAGAGTAGCGCGCCGCGCTGATTTACAGTGCAGCGATAATCTTGATTTCCACTTTGTATTTCGGGTTCATCAGATTTGCCTGCACCGTGCAGCGTACCGGTGCGTTACCCGGTGACACCCATGCGTCCCACGCACGGTTCATCGCCGGGAAATCCTCCAGGTTCACCAGAAAAAGGGTGGCATCCAGAATGCGGCTTTTATCCGAACCGACACGCGTCAGAAGCGCGTCAATCACCGCCAGCGCATTGGCCGTTTGCGCTTCGGCATCATCATCGAGATTTTCCGGCACGCTGGTGTAATACACCGTTTGATTGTGGATCACGGCTTCCGACATGCGGTGTTCAGGATCAATGCGGGTAATGCTCATCAAGGTTTCCTTCTTATTGAGTTTCGGTTGCCAGCCTGCCACAGAATTCATCCTGCTGTCATCTGTTGTGGAGGGCAGTACAAAATACTGACATAATAAACAGTGTTTTTTTCTCTGACAGAGAGGGTATGTGGCGGACGATTTTGCAGCAGACGGCGCACTGGCGCGGGAAATTCCCGGTTTTAAACCGCGTGAAGCGCAGCGTCAGATGGCTGAGGCGGTCAGTAAGGCGATTGAAAACCGCAGCGAGCTGGTGGTCGAAGCCGGTACAGGTACAGGTAAAACCTTCGCTTATTTAGCCCCGGCATTGCGCGCCGGTAAAAAAGTGATCGTCTCCACCGGCTCCAAAGCCTTGCAGGATCAGCTGTACAGCCGGGATTTACCGACCGTGGCGCGGGCGCTGAAATTTAAAGGCAGCCTCGCGCTGCTGAAAGGCCGCTCCAACTATCTCTGTCTTGAACGTCTTGAGCAGCAGTCAATGGCCGGCGGCGAGCTGGCGGTGCAGGCGATGAGCGATCTGGTTCATCTGCGCGGCTGGTCGAACGAAACCGTCGACGGTGATATCAGTACCTGCGGCGGTGTGGCGGAAGACAGCACCATCTGGCCGCTGGTGACCAGCACCAACGATAACTGCCTCGGCAGTGACTGCCCGCTGTATAAAGATTGTTTCGTGGTGAAAGCGCGCCGCCGCGCCATGGACGCCGACGTGGTGGTGGTGAATCATCACCTGTTTCTCGCCGATATGGTGGTAAAGGAGAGCGGTTTCGCCGAGCTGATCCCCGAAGCCGACGTGATGATCTTCGATGAAGCGCATCAGGTGCCGGATATTGCCAGCCAGTATTTTGGTCAGCAGCTCTCCAGTCGTCAGCTGATCGATCTGGCGAAAGATATTACGATTGCCTACCGCACCGAAATCCGCGATGCCCAGCAGTTGCAGAAATCTGCCGATCGACTGGCGCAGTGCGCGCAGGATTTCCGGCTGGCGCTTGGCGACCCGGGTTTCCGCGGTAATTTACGTGAGCTGTTAAGTGACACGCATATCCAGCGTGCGCTGACGTTACTCGATGACGCGCTGGAACTCTGTTACGACGTGGCGAAAATGTCGCTTGGGCGCTCGGCACTGCTGGATGCCGCTTTTGAGCGCGCGGCGCTGTACCGCAACCGCCTGAAGCGGCTGAAAGATGTGTCACAACCGGGCTTCAGCTACTGGTATGAGTGTAACTCGCGTCACTTTGTGCTGGCGCTGACGCCGCTGTCGGTCTCCGAACGCTTCCGTGAAGTGATGGATGAGCGCCCGGCGGCATGGATTTTCACCTCAGCGACGCTGTCGGTTAATGAGCAAATGAGTCATTTCGTTGAGCGACTCGGCGTGAGCGGCGCTGACTCGATGATTCTTTCCAGCCCGTTTGATTACGCCAGCCAGGCGTTGCTGTGCGTGCCGCGTAATTTGCCGTCGCCGAATCAGCCTGACGGTGCGCGCCAGCTGGCCCGCATGCTGCTGCCGCTGATCGAAGCCAACAATGGCCGCTGCTTCTTTCTCTGTACCTCCCATAAAATGATGCGTGAGCTGGCAGAACAGTTTCGTGCGCTGCTGACTCTGCCGGTGTTGTTGCAGGGCGAAACCAGTAAAGGCCAGTTGCTGAAACAGTTTGTCGCGGCCGGTAATGCGTTGCTGGTTGCTACCAGCAGTTTCTGGGAAGGGGTGGATGTACGCGGCGATGCGCTGTCGCTGGTGATTATCGATAAGCTGCCGTTTACCTCGCCGGACGATCCTCTGTTAAAGGCGCGGATGGAAGACTGCAAAGTGCGCGGCGGCGAACCGTTTGATGATGTGCAACTGCCGGATGCGGTGATTACCCTGAAACAAGGGGTGGGGCGTTTGATCCGCGACGTTGACGATCGGGGCGTGCTGGTGATTTGTGATAACCGGCTGGTGATGCGTCCGTATGGCGCGGTTTTCCTTAACAGCCTGCCGCCGACGCCGCGTACCCGCGATATCCAGCAGGCGGTTGATTTCCTTACCTCTGCGTCAGCGCAGTAATTCGCGGCACCTTGTGCTAAGATGCCGCCGAAAATTTTTATCCCGCCTGAGGTTGTTATGTCCACGCGAATTTTAGCCATTGATACCGCGACTGAAGCTTGTTCAGTGGCGCTGTTAAATGATGAAAGCATTGATGCGCTGTTTGAACTCTGTCCGCGTGAGCATACGCAACGCATTCTGCCGATGGTGCAGCAGGTGCTGGCAAATAATCAGCTAAACTTAAATCAGCTGGATGCGCTGGCTTTTGGCCGTGGGCCAGGCAGTTTTACCGGCGTGCGTATCGGCATTGGCATCGCGCAGGGGCTGGGGCTGGGCGCGGATTTGCCGCTGATTGGCGTGTCAACGCTGGCGACCATGGCGCAGGGCGCCTGGCGTCAGACCGGTGCCACCCGGGTGCTGGCGGCGATTGATGCGCGCATGGGCGAAGTCTACTGGGCAGAGTACCAGCGCGATGAGCAAGGTAACTGGCTGGGTGAAAGCAGTGAAGCGGTACTGAAGCCGGATGCGGCAATGGCGCGGATGGCACAGCTGGATGGCGAGTGGGCGACGGTTGGCACCGGCTGGAAAGCCTGGCCGGAGCTGGCCGAGCAGAGTCCGTTGCAGTTAACCGCCACCGCCGTTGAACTGCCCGCCGCAGAAGATATGTTACCACTGGCGGTGCTGGCGCTGGCCACGGGTCACACCGTCGCCGCAGAGCATGCTGAGCCAACCTATTTGCGTAATGAAGTGACCTGGAAAAAATTGCCCGGACGTCAGTAACCGGCAACTTTTTAGCTGCCTGAGAGTCTAAAAAAACAGTACAGGGAGAGATCATAATGCGTAAACGTTTTATTGGCCCGGCCGGTGCGTTATTACTGGCAACTGTTTTACTTTCAGGCTGTGTTTCCGTTCCCGATTCGGTGAAAGGCAGCTCGGCCGCTCCACAGCAAGATTTACTGCGGGTTATGAATGCACCGCAGTTGTATGTCGGTCAGGAAGCGCGCTTTGGCGGTAAAGTGGTCAACGTCACCAATCTTACTGGCCGCACGCGTTTAGAGATTGCCACTCAGCGACTGGATGACAGCGCACGGCCGATTCTCGGTTCGGCTTCTGTCGGGCGAATTTTCGCCGATGTGAACAGCTTCATCGATCCGGTTGATGTAAAAAATCAGATGGTGACGGTGGTCGGGCCAATTAAGGGCACCGAAAAAGGTGAAATTGGTAAGGCAGCCTACAATTTTGTCGTGGTGAATGTGACCGGCTATCAGCGCTGGCATTTGACACAACAGGTTATGGTTCCGCCGCAGCCGATTGATCCGTGGATTTGGTATGGTCCACCGCGGGGTCGTCATGGCGGCTACTGGGGGCCAGGCCCGTGGGGCGGTTACTACAATCCCGCACCGGCGCAGGTTCAGACTATTTTGACCGAGTAAAACCCGCAGTAACATCGTGTTAAAACATTTTGCGGCCCGGTCGCGACATCATGCGACCGGGCTTTTTTATTTAATTTCTCAGGGAGTGAGAAATTTAGTGATGTGCTTCGCAACCTCGTCACAGAGAGATCTGCAAACTGGTACGCTGAGTTAAAATATTGTTAACAAGGCGTGCTGGCAGAGGCTGCGATGACAACAAATTATAATTTCCGAGGTGAATCCTTGAAAAAGGTTTGGCTTAACCGTTATCCGGCTGATGTTCCGGCTGAAATTAATTCTGAGCGCTATACGTCACTTATCGACCTGTTTGAGCAGGCAGCAAAACGTTATGCCGACCAGCCCGCTTTTATCAATATGGGGCAGGCGATGACTTTCCGTAAGCTGGAGGAGCGCAGTCGCGCCTTTGCCGCCTATTTACAGGAAGGGCTGGGGCTGAAAAAGGGCGACCGGGTGGCACTGATGATGCCAAACCTGTTGCAGTATCCAATCGCGCTGTTTGGTGTGCTGCGCGCCGGGATGATCGTGGTTAACGTCAACCCGCTGTACACCCCGCGTGAACTGGAACATCAGCTGAATGACAGCGGCGCCAGCGCGATTGTGCTGGTCTCCAACTTTGCGCATACGCTGGAAAAAGTGGTCGACCGGACTCAGGTTAAGCACGTTATCCTCACCCGACTGGGCGATCAGCTCTCCCCGGCGAAAGCCACGCTGGTCAACTTTGTCGTCAAATATATCAAGCGGCTGGTGCCGAAATATAACCTGCCAAACGCCATCTCGTTCCGCAGCGCCATGCACCAGGGCTACCGCCTGCAATATGTTAAGCCGGACATCATTAATGACGATCTGGCGTTTCTGCAATATACCGGCGGAACCACCGGCGTTGCAAAAGGCGCGATGCTGACCCACCGCAATATGCAGGCCAATCTTGAGCAGACCAAAGCCACTTATGGTTCGTTATTACAGGATGGTAACGAAACCGTGGTGACCGCACTGCCGCTGTATCATATCTTTGCGCTGACGGTGAACTGTCTGCTGTTTATTGAGCTGGGCGGCTGTAATCTGTTAATTACCAACCCGCGCGATATTCCGGGCCTGGTAAAAGAGCTGGGCAAATATCCGTTTACCGCCATTACCGGCGTGAATACGCTGTTTAATGCGCTGCTGAATGACAAAGATTTCCAGCAGCTGGATTTCTCCTCACTGCGCCTGTCGGCCGGTGGCGGCATGGCGGTGCAGAAGGCGGTGGCCGAGCGCTGGGAAAAGCTCACCGGACACTATTTGCTGGAAGGCTACGGGCTGACCGAGTGCTCGCCGCTGGTGTCGGTTAACCCTTACGATATCACCTGTCATAATGGCAGCATTGGTTTACCGGTGCCTTCCACCGATATCAAACTGGTGGATGACGAAGGCAATGAAGTGGCAGAGGGTGAACCGGGTGAGCTGTGTATTAAAGGGCCACAGGTGATGCTCGGCTACTGGCAGCATCCCAAAGCCACCGATGAAGTGTTAAAAAATGGATGGCTTCGCAGCGGCGATATTGTTACCGTTGATCATGAAGGCTTCCTGCGGATTGTCGATCGCAAAAAGGATATGATTCTGGTTTCCGGATTTAACGTCTATCCGAATGAGATCGAAGATGTTCTGATGCAACATCCGAAAGTGCGCGAAGCAGCAGCCATCGGTGTGCCAAGCGATCTGTCTGGCGAAGCAGTGAAAATCTGCGTGGTGAAGAAGGATGATTCACTGAGCAAAGACGAGCTGATCGAGCACTGTCGCCGCAATTTAACCGGCTATAAAGTGCCGAAAATTGTCGAGTTTCGTGACGAATTACCGAAAAGCAATGTCGGTAAAATTCTGCGGCGTGAGCTGCGTGACGAAGCGATAAAAGCGGCAAAACAGAGTCAGTAGCTGAAAAGAAGCTGCGAAAAGTTTAAAAAAACGCCGGAAACCCCGGCGTTTTTATTGATATCAACACCTGACTGCTGTCTGTTCTCAGTTTGCAGGCGGCGAGAGATAAACACTTTGAATTACTCATTAATTACCACCAATGACGAGCTGGCCGAGGTATGTCAGGCGGCACGTCAGTTCCCGGCACTGGCGCTGGATACCGAATTTGTTCGCACCCGCACCTACTACCCACGTTTAGGCCTGATCCAGCTGTATGATGGTGAACGTCTGTCGTTAATCGATCCGCTGACTATCACCGACTGGACGCCGTTTGAAGCGCTGCTTAGCGACCCGCAGGTGATCAAGTTCCTGCACGCCGGTAGTGAAGATCTGGAAGTGTTTCTCAATGAATTCGGTGTGATGCCGCAACCGATGATTGATACGCAAATTCTGGCGGCGTTTAGCGGGCGTCCGCTTTCTTGCGGCTTTGCCACTATTGTTGAATCCTTTACCGGCATTGCGCTGGACAAAAGCGAGTCACGAACCGACTGGATTGCCCGTCCACTGACCGATCGCCAGTGTGAATATGCCGCCGCCGATGTGTTTTATCTGCTGCCGATCGCTCACAAGCTGGTGGCCGAGACCGAAGCCGCAGGGCAGATGGCGGCTGCACTCAGTGAATGTCAGCTGCTGTGCCAGCGCCGTAGCGATATTCTGCTGCCGGAAGATGCATGGCGTGATATCAGCAATGCCTGGCAGTTGCGTCCACGCCAGCTGGCGGCGCTGCGACTGATGGCGGCCTGGCGTCTGGATCTGGCGCGCGAGAAAGATATGGCGGTTAACTTTGTGGTGCGCGAAGAGAATTTATGGAAAGTGGCGCGCTATATGCCGGGTTCACTGGGTGAGCTGGATCATCTTGGCCTGAATGGCCATGAAATCCGCTTCCACGGTAAAACGCTGGTGGGGTTTGTTGAGCAAGCCAATGCGCTGCCCGAAGAACAGCTGCCGGAGCCGTTGAGCAATATTATTGAGCACCCGGAGTATAAAAGAGCATTTAAGGCCCTGAAAGCACTGGTGCAGGAAGTGAGTGAAAGCTCGGGTCTGAGTCAGGAACTACTGGCATCACGTCGCCAGATCAATCAGTTACTTAGCTGGCACTGGCGCATCAAACCGCGTGAGCGTTTACCAGAACTGCTGGCCGGCTGGCGTGGCGAGCTGATGGAAAAAGGCATAAGCGAGATACTGGCGCAGTATTAATTCGCCATGATACAAACGTTTCCCCTGCAACAGCGCAGGGGAAATTTAATCGTAATGAAGAATCATTTCGTGGTTTCTTCCACTTCTGGCAGCGTAACGTTCAGCTCCAGAATCGAAATGTCATCTCCTTTTTGATCCAGCTGCACGGTCACCATCTCGGGATCTATTTTTACGTACTTACAAATCACTTCCAGGATGTCGCGCTTCAACTGCGGAAGATAGTGGGGCTCGCTATCGCCCCTCCTGCGTTCCGCCACGATGATTTGCAGCCGTTCCTTGGCTATATTAGCTGTGCTCTTTTTACGGGATAAAAAGAAATCGAGTAAGGCCATGGTTTATCCCCCGAACAGGCGTTTCAGGAAACCCTTCTTCTCTTCTTCAATGAAGCGGAAGGGACGTTCTTCGCCGAGTAAACGATCAACAGTGTCAGCGTAGGCTTTGCCAGCATCGGACTCGCTATCAAGAATGACCGGCTCGCCCTGGTTGGACGCACGCAGTACAGACTGATCTTCCGGGATCACGCCAGCCAGTGGAATGCGCAGGATTTCCAGCACATCTTCCATGCTCAGCATGTCGCCACGGTTAACGCGGCCCGGGTTATAACGGGTTAACAGCAGGTGTTCTTTGATCGGATCCTGACCATTTTCCGCACGACGTGATTTCGAGGCGATAATCCCCAAAATACGGTCGGAGTCACGTACCGAAGAGACTTCCGGGTTAGTGGTAATGATCGCTTCGTCAGCAAAGTACAGCGCCATCAGTGCACCGGTTTCGATACCTGCCGGTGAATCACAGACCACAAAATCAAACTCCATCGTGCCTAAATCATTCAGCACTTTTTCCACGCCTTCGCGCGTCAGAGCATCTTTATCACGGGTCTGAGAAGCCGGAAGAATAAATAAGTTTTCGGTGCGTTTATCTTTGATCAGCGCCTGATTCAGCGTGGCATCACCCTGAATCACGTTAACGAAGTCATATACCACACGGCGTTCGCAACCCATAATCAGGTCAAGGTTACGCAGACCGATATCGAAATCGATCACTACCGTTTTTTTGCCTTTCTGCGCCAGGCCAGTAGCGATGGCCGCGCTTGACGTGGTCTTACCAACGCCCCCTTTACCCGATGTAACTACAATAATGCGTGCCATATTGATTTATTCCTTAAAAAAGGGGCTGTGTCTGTTCCAACAGGCTATTTTACCGGTCATGCAGCGGCAGGCTGATACCTGCCAATAGTGTGTGCAAATGACGCTGTAAAACCAGTCCTGCTAATTCAATGTCTGGATGGTCAACGCGCCATCTTTCAGGCTCAGTCGCGAAGCTTTCCCAAAAAATTCAGCAGGAATCTGGTCCATAATCCAGTATTCACCAGCAATCGACACCAATTCAGCTGACAGGTTAGTACAAAAAATCTGGCAATCACGATCGCCACTGGCTCCGGCAAGTGCGCGTCCACGCATCATACCGTAGATATGAATATTGCCGTCGGCAACCAGTTCAGCACCGGCGCTGACGCTGTTAGTGATAATCAGGTCTGCGTTGCGGGCATAAATCTGCTGGCCGGATCGCACCGGCGTATTGACCACGCGCGTTTTCAGCACCAGATTTTCGGCGGGCGTGACCGGCTCAGTTACCGCAGCAGGTTCCGCGGAACGCTTCTGCTCTTTTCCTTCAGCCAGCACCGGCAGACCCGCACGGGCAATCATTCGTTTCAGGTTTTCATCTTTGCAACCACTGACGCCAACGATTCGTAAACCGGTGGAGATCACGGCTTGCTGCATCTGTTTCCAGTTAACATCACCAGACAGGGTCGCGACATTCAGAACCACTGGCGCGTTTTTCAGGAAGGCGGGAGCCTGGTCAATTTTGTCCTGAAGCGCCTGGCGAACCACCTCGGGTTGAGAGTGGTGTAAATGAACGACAGACAGCGTAAAACTACTGCCTTTTAACTCGATTGGCGTTTGCGACATCTGTGCTGACTCAGTCCTGTTATGTCTGTACCCGACGCAATTAGGCTTAATTTTGCAATCGCTTAATCATGTCGACACATTATTCCGAAGTACTGCAAGCATGTTATAGTTACTGCTATATTCAGGCAAGTCACCATCCCGGTTAATTCGAGTAAAAAATATGTTTTGTGTGATCTACAGAAGCCCACAGCGTGACCAGACTTATCTTTACGTTGAAAAAAAGGACGATTTCTCTCGCGTTCCTGAAGAACTGCTGAAAGGCTTTGGTAAACCGCAGCTTGCCATGCTGCTGCCGCTTGATGGCAGTAAAAAGCTGGTCAATGCGGACCTCGCCAAAGTGAAAGCGGCACTGGAAAAGCAGGGCTATTATTTGCAGCTGCCACCGCCGCCGGAAAGTCTGCTTAAGATGCATCTGGAAAATAGCAAATAACGCGAATTAAGAATCATCTGTAAATATCTCCGCCGCATTCGCTACCTGAGGTTAATTATTTGCGGCGGATAAACCCGATTAATAAAGGATGCCCGCATGAAGCTGACAGCCCTGAGCGCGCTAACCCTGTCGATTTTCCTCACCGGATGTGCCAGTAAAAACAGTGCCGCAACCCCGCCCGCCGCACCGCAACCCTCTGCCAGCACCGCGCCCGCCACGCCAGAAGGCGGCTTTCTTAAGCCCGGCAATGGCAAAGCTACCCTGGCCACCGAGGGGCGTAATCCCGCAGAGTTTCCTGCTTATGTGGAGCAGCTAAAAGCCAAAGCGCGTGCCGAGGGCATCAGCGACAGCACGCTGCAAAGCGCCTTTGCCGACATACACTTTGTTGATCGGGTTATTCAGTCCGATCGAAACCAGTTAGAGAAGAAAGTGACGCTGGATGATTATCTTGCGCGCACCCTACCGGCGTGGAAGATTAAGCAGGCGCAGGAAAATTATCAGCGTTACCAGGCGGATTTAGCGCCAATCAGCAAAAAATATGGCGTGCCAGCCCAATATATTGTGGCGTTGTGGGCGATGGAGAGCAGCTTTGGCAAAATCCAGGGCAAGGAAGATGTGATTTCCGCTCTGGCGACGCTGGCCTTTGAAGGCCGGCGCGAAGCCTTCTTTACCCAAGAGCTGATGGCGGCGCTGAATATCATTCAGCAGCAGCATATCGCTGCCAGCGACATGAAAGGGTCCTGGGCCGGTGCCATGGGGCAGAATCAGTTTATGCCCAGCTCGTTCCTGCGCTACGGCGCTGACGGCGACGGCGATGGTAAAATCGATATCTGGAATAATACCGACGACGTGTTTGCCTCAACCGCTAACTATCTGGCGAAAGAGGGCTGGCGTGCCGGTGAAGGCTGGGGGCGCGAAGTGGTGCTGCCGGTCGATTTCGAGAAACAGCAGGCGGGTATTAAGTCGTCGCAGGGGAAAAGCGTCGGTGAGTGGCAAAAGCTGGGGGTACGTATGACCAACAGCCTGTCGCTGCCGGACACTGCACAACGCGCCTGGATCATTCTGCCGGATGATATGGAAGGGCGGGCGTTTATGGTTTACGACAACTTCCGCACCATTATGCACTGGAATCGCTCTTATTATTTCGCCATCAGCATCGGTAAAATGGCCGACGCGATCGCAGAGTAATCTATTACAGGATTGACGCCGGCAGCCGTGCTGGCGTTGCCAATCACTCACAAGCAGGGGAAAAGCATGTATCAGCATCGTAACTGGCAAGGCGCACTGTTAGATTTTCCGGTCAGCAAAGTGGTTTGTGTCGGCAGTAATTATGCCAAACATATTAAAGAGATGGGCAGCGCCACGCCGACCGAGCCGGTGATTTTTATTAAACCCGAAACCGCAATTTGCGATCTGCGTCAGCCAATTTCCATTCCGCAAGAGTTTGGTTCAGTGCATCATGAAATTGAGCTGGCGGTGCTGATAGGCTCCAACCTGAAGCATGCCTCGGAAGAGCATGTGGCAAAAGCGATTGCCGGTTACGGTATCGCCCTCGACCTTACGCTGCGTGATGTGCAGTCCGGACTCAAAAAGGCCGGTCAGCCGTGGGAAAAGGCCAAAGGTTTTGATAACTCTTGTCCGCTGTCCGGCTTTATCGCCGCCAGCGAGTTTGCGGACGACCCGCAAAACACCGAACTGAAGCTGCTGGTTAATGGTGAAGTTCGCCAGCACGGCAGTACTTCGGATATGATCACTAAAATTCTGCCGCTGATTGCCTACATGAGCCGTTATTTTACCCTGCGTGCGGGCGATGTGGTGATTACCGGTACACCGGAAGGCGTCGGCCCGATGGCCTCTGGCGACAAGCTAGAACTGTCGCTTGGCGGTCACGGCATCTCGACGCGCGTACTGTAAAGGTTGCATCTGACGCCTGAACCCTTTATAAGGTGCGGGTTTTCACTAATCAGGACACAACGATGACAGAGACCCAAACCCCTTTCTGGCAACAGAAGTCGCTGGAGCAAATGACCGATGAGGAATGGGAATCCTTGTGTGATGGTTGTGGCCAGTGTTGCCTGAATAAGTTGCAGGATGAAGATACTGATGAAATTTATTTCACCAATGTCGCCTGTAACCAGCTCAATATTAAAACCTGTCAATGCCGTAACTATGAGCGCCGCTTCGAGTATGAAGAGGATTGCATCAAGCTGACGCGCGACAATCTGCCAACCTTTTCCTGGTTACCGCCAAGCTGCGCTTATCGCCTGCTGGCCGAAGGGAAGGGCCTGCCGGTCTGGCATCCGCTGCGCAGCGGTTCAAAGGCGGCGATGCATGCCGAACGCATTTCGGTGCGCCATATTGCGGTGCGCGAAAGTGAAGTGGTGGACTGGGAAGATCACATCATGAATCGCCCGAGCTGGGCAAAATAATCAACGGGCCGTCAGGCCCGTTTTGCTGTCTGTTTAGCGTGAGAACAGGTCGCGACGCTTCGGCTTAAACGGCTGAGCGATTAACACCAGAACGCCAACCGCCAGATAAGCGGCAAAGATTACCAGCATCCATTGCGGCATACTGAAAGTCAGGAAAGACCAGGATCGCTCCGCGCAGTCGCCAGAGGCAACAAAAACCGACGGCAGCCATTTATCCAGCGGTAACCAGCTCGGGAAACGTGCGGCAAAATCGCAGGTGACAAACGGGTTCGGATGCAGCTGAATCATGGTGTGCTCATACGCGAGGCGTACCCCTTCCCATGCGCTGTAAAGCCAGATAGCGATTGCGGCGAAGCGCAATGGACTCTTTGGCGCAATCGCGCCGACGATACCTGCTCCCATCACGCCAAATAAGGCCGCGCGCTCGTAAATACACATCACGCAGGGTTTTAGCCCCATGCCATGCTGGAACCAGAGCGCTACCATTTCCAGCGCAAAAGCGGTAAACGCCATCAGTAACCAGGCGCCACGTCCTCTGGAGCATTGATTTAAAAATCGCAACATAGTCTTTCCATGCAATAAACCTTGATAGCGCAGTGTAAACCAAAAGCGATTCGCTGCCAGCCTCGACAGCGAAATATTAATCAGATAACTGACTTAAAATAAACAATTATTCATTATTGCTTCACAGCGTGGCTGAACTGATCCAGCCCTGTTGCAGAAACCAGTCCGTCATCGGTTGCAGGGTAAATTCAATGCACATCAGACCCACGAGTGAGAGCACAAGGGTGAAGGGCAGCGCCATCCAGACCATGCGACCATAAGAGAGACGAATCAGCGGTGCCAGCGCCGAGGTGAGCAGGAACAGAAAGGCGGCCTGACCGTTAGGGGTGGCGACCGACGGCAGGTTAGTCCCGGTATTGGTAGCAACGGCTAACAGCTCGAACTGCTGTGGGCTGATTGCCCCGCTGGTCAGCGCATTTTTCGCTTCATTAATATAGACCGAGCCAACAAAGACGTTATCGGAAATCGACGAGAGCAGGCCGTTGAAAACGTAGAACCACGTCAGCTGTGAGCCAGCATCGGCTTGTAGCACAAAGTGGATGATCGGGCTAAATAACTGCTGTTCAACAATCACCGCAACAATGGCGAAAAATACCGCTAACAGGGCGGTAAACGGCAATGCTTCCGTAAAAGCTTTTCCAATCGCGTGTTCATCCGTGACGCCGCACAGTGAGGTCGCGAGAATAATCACTGACAGGCCAATTAATCCGACTTCTGCCAGATGGAAAGCCAGCGCGATAATCAGCCAGATGCCAATAGCGGCCTGTACCCACAGGCGAACGCTCTCCTGGCGGGTGCGCTTTGCTGTGGACTGACGATCGTACTGTTGCAGGATTTCCCGTACTTTCTGCGGCAGCGGCTCGCCATAGCCAAAGATTTTAAAACGTTCCAGTAATATGCTGGTAATAATGCCGCAAATCAGCACCGGCACAGTGACCGGTGCCATACGCAGGAAGAACTCGCTAAAGTTCCAGCCAGCAGCTTTGGCAATAATCAGGTTTTGCGGTTCACCGACCATGGTCATCACGCCACCCAGTGCGGTGCCGACGCCTGCCTGCATCATCAGGCTGCGCAGGAAGCTACGAAACTTATCCAGCATCAGGCGGTGATCGGCGTCTTCGATATCGCTGTCATCCGCGCGCATTTCTTCACTGCCATTCGACACCACGCGGTGATAAATGCCATAAAATCCCATCGCCACGCTGATGACCACTGCGATCACCGTCAGCGCATCAAGAAACGCCGAGAGAAAGGCGGCGGCAAGACAAAATGCCAGCGCGATGCGTACTTTGGACTGGATATTCAGCAACATTTTGGTAAACAGTGTCAGCAGCAACTGCTTCATAAAATAAATGCCTGCCACCATAAAGATCAGCAGCAGTAACACTTCCAGATTGGCCGCCAGCTCGGCTTTGACCTGCTGCGGGCTGGCCATGCCGATGGCAATCGCTTCCAGTGCCAGCAGACCGCCCGGCAGTAACGGGTAGCATTTCAGCGCCATCGCCAGGGTGAAAATAAACTCTGCCACCAGTAACCAGCCAGCGAGAAAAGGGCTGATAAAAAAGAACAGCAGTGGATTAATAACCAGAAAAGCCAGTAGCGTCAGTTTGTACCACACTGGCGATTGCCCAAGAAAGTTATGCGTCATGGCGCGTGAGACAGAGATATCCATCAGTAACCGTATCCTCATTTTTTATTATGCAACATCAACCAGAAGGAAGGGTAAAGTGCATCCTTTAAGCAGGCAATATGATTATTGCAGCGGATAATTTTCCAATTTTCTCACCGCGATCGCTTTTTACCTCCCGGACAGGCTATGTCATGCCTGGGGGCTCTGGTATGATGAGCTGAATTTTTTGCTGTGTATGAAAGCCACGAGAACAAACGCTATGGTCATTAAGGCGCAAAGCCCAGCGGGTTTCGCTGAAGAGTATATTATTGAGAGTATCTGGAATAGCCGTTTTCCACCCGGTTCCATTTTACCCGCAGAGCGCGAACTTTCAGAATTAATTGGCGTCACTCGTACCACGCTGCGTGAAGTGTTGCAGCGCCTTGCGCGAGACGGCTGGTTAACTATTCAGCACGGCAAGCCGACGCGCGTGAATAATTTCTGGGAAACCTCCGGGCTGAATATTCTGGAAACCCTGGCTCGTCTCGATCACGATAGCGTTCCGCAGCTGATTGATAATTTACTGTCAGTGCGTACCAATATTTCTTCAATCTTTATTCGCCGGGCGATTCGCCATCACGGGGAAAAGGCGCAAGAGGTACTGGAAACCGCCAACCACGTGGAAGATCACGCCGAAGCTTATACCGAGCTGGATTATAATATTTTCCGCGGGCTGGCATTTGCCTCCGGCAATCCGATTTATGGTCTGATTCTGAACGGACTGAAAGGGCTGTATACCCGCGTCGGGCGTTATTACTTCTCCAATCCCGAAGCGCGCAAGCTGGCGCAGAATTTTTATCAGCAGCTGATGACTATCAGCCAGAATCAGCAGTTTGATGCGATTGTTGATGCGGTGCGTGATTATGGCCGTCAGAGTGGTGAGATTTGGCACGGCATGCAGAAAGCTATGCCCGCCGATTTAGCGCATCACCGCCGATAAGGTTACCGCGTTTGTACGGGCGGCGAAAACGCCGCCCGTACGGCCTGATGCCAGTTACAACGCCGTCGGTCGCGGCGGGCAGCGGTCGAGAATCTCGGTGCTGCCATCTTCATTCTGCTGCTCAAGATGCACGTCAAAACCCCATAACCGATGCACATGTTTCAGCACATCGCGGCGGCTTTTATCCAGCGGCGCACGATCCTGCGGCACATAGCGCAACGTTAACGAACGGTCACCGCGCAGGTCGACATTATAGACCTGAATATTTGGCTCCAGATTGCTCAGGTTGTACTGAGCGGAAAGCTGCTGACGAATGGCGCGATAACCGGCTTCGTCATGGATAGCGGCAATTTCCAGATAATTATTGCGATCGTCATCCAGCACGGTAAACAGACGGAAATCACGCATCACCTTCGGTGACAGGAACTGGCTGATAAAGCTCTCATCTTTAAACTCACGCATGGCAAAGTGCAGCGTTTCCAGCCAGTCTTTTCCGGCAATATCCGGGAACCAGTAGCGATCTTCTTCAGTCGGCGACTGACAGATGCGCTTAATATCCTGGAACATGGCAAAGCCAAGTGCATACGGGTTAATTCCGCTGTACCACTGGCTGTTATACGGCGGCTGATACACCACATTGGTGTGGCTGTGCAAAAACTCCAGCATAAAGCGTTCGGACACTTTACCTTCGTCATACAGGTGATTGAGGATGGTGTAGTGCCAGAATGTCGCCCAGCCTTCGTTCATCACCTGGGTTTGTTTCTGTGGATAGAAGTACTGGCTGACCTTTCGCACAATACGCAACACTTCACGCTGCCATGACTCCAGCAGTGGCGCGTTCTTCTCCATAAAGTACAGCAGATTTTCCTGCGGCTCCGAAGGGTAGCGTGCCGCTTCGGTATGCACTTCCTCTTTCTCACGGCGCGGCAGGGTACGCCACAGGGTATTCACCTGACTTTGCAGATATTCTTCACGACTTTTCTGCCGCGCTTTCTCCTCCTGTAGCGAGATTTTCTGTGGGCGTTTATAGCGATCAACGCCGTAGTTCATCAGCGCGTGGCAGGAATCAAGCAGCCGTTCAACCTCTTCAACGCCATAACGCTCTTCACATTTAGCGATATAGGTGCGGGCAAACAGCAGATAATCGACAATCGAGCTGGCGTCAGTCCAGCTGCGGAACAGGTAGTTATTCTTAAAAAAAGAGTTATGGCCATAGCAGGCATGCGCCATCACCAGCGCCTGCATGGTAATGGTGTTCTCTTCCATCAGATAGGCAATGCAGGGGTTGGAATTAATGACGATTTCATACGCCAGACCCTGCTGGCCGTGTTTGTAGCGCTGCTCAGTTTCGATGAACTTTTTGCCAAATGACCAGTGGGCATAGTTGATCGGCATGCCGACGCTGGAGTAAGCGTCCATCATCTGTTCGGAGGTAATGACTTCAATCTGATGCGGATAGGTGTCGAGCCGGTAGAGTTTTGCGACACGGTCAATCTCTTCCAGGTAGACATCCAGCAGTTCAAAGGTCCAGTCGGGTCCGTCACTGATTCGTTTATTGTGCCTGATAGCATCGTCAAAAATAGTCGTCATAGCGCACCCTCTTATGTGAATCGGCTTCCAGTCTCAAGCTGTTGCTGAGGCTAAAATAACCCTTCATGGTGACCTGAGTTTTCTCTGTTTTTCTTCCGACAAAGAAACCCGAAAATCTGAGCGAATACATCAATGATAGTTCACTGTCTCCCATCCGAAACAGGAAAACAAATGAAATATTTGGCACAAAATAGAGCGGGAGGAAAAAAAGAATATTCAAATGCGGGAAGATGCGATTATTAATGTCATTTATAGCATAAAGTGCTGTTTATAAGATTTTTGTATCACGGATTTCTTTTCTGCTGGTCGCGGTCAAAAAACCTGTCTTCAGCATAATTTGCTACTGCAAAGGGGCGAAAACTAAGATTTTATTCCGAATTTTGCGGCTGAAGTTATTTTTACTTACCTGAAAGGTAAAAAAGATGTGAAATAGTTCACCGCGCTGGCGACGGATTTTCGTTAGTATCATCATCTGAAACCAGACTGTTTAAACAGTATATTGTTCTTTTGTTAACTGCCGTGGAGTGGTTATGCGAGTTGTCATTCTTGGAAGTGGGGTGGTTGGTGTCGCCAGTGCCTGGTATCTGGCGCAGGCCGGTCATCAGGTAACGGTGATCGATCGCCAGCCCGGACCTGCACTGGAAACCAGCGCCGGTAACGCCGGTCAGATTTCACCCGGCTATGCTGCCCCCTGGGCGGCACCGGGTGTGCCGTTAAAAGCGGTGAAGTGGATGTTTCAGCGCCATGCGCCGCTGGCGATCCGCCTTGATGGCAGCAGCTTCCAGTTGCAGTGGATGTGGCAGATGCTGCGCAACTGCGATATGCGCCACTATCAGCAGAACAAGAGCCGCATGGTGCGGATTGCCGAGTACAGCCGTGACTGCCTGAAGCTGCTGCGTGAACAGACCGGCATCGCCTATGAAGGGCGTCAGGGCGGCACGCTGCAACTGTTCCGCACTGAGCAGCAGTATCAGAGCGCAGAGAAAGATATTGCGGTGCTGCAACAGGCGGGTGTGCCTTATCAACTGCTGGAGGCCAGTCAGCTGGCGACGGTGGAACCGGCGCTGGCGGCGACCCGTCATAAACTGACCGGCGGGTTACGCCTGCCAAACGATGAAACCGGCGATTGCCAGTTATTCACCCGTCATCTGGCAGATATGGCCGCTGCGGCGGGTGTGACATTCCGTTTTGATACCCCGGTCGACCATTTGCTGCGTGACGGTAATGCGATTTATGGCGTGAAGTGCGGGGATGAAGTAATCAAAGCCGATGCTTATGTGGTGGCGTTTGGCTCGTTCTCCACCGCGTTGCTGCACAATATTCTTGATATCCCGGTTTATCCGCTTAAAGGCTATTCGCTGACCATTCCCATCAATGACGAAGCGAGCGCGCCGGTTTCCACCGTGCTGGACGAAAGCTATAAAGTGGCGATTACCCGTTTCGATCAGCGGATACGCGTCGGCGGGATGGCGGAAATCGTCGGCTACAACAATCAGTTACTGCCAGCACGTCGTGAAACGCTGGAAATGGTGGTGCGCGACCTCTATCCACAGGGCGGCCATATTGAACAGGCGACGTTCTGGAGCGGACTGCGTCCCATGACGCCAGACGGCACGCCAATTGTCGGACGGACGCCGCTAAAAAATCTTTTTTTGAATACCGGTCACGGAACGCTCGGATGGACCATGGCATGCGGTTCAGGCCAGCTGCTTTCTGATATCATTTCTGGACAGACCCCGGCCATCGCCGCCGACGACTTGTCAGTGATGCGCTATCTGCCGGGATTTACCGCATCAGGCAGCACACCGTTACAGAGTGCTAACGTTTCGCGTTAAGGGTTACAAGGAGAGGTTATGTCACGTCCGATTGTCGCAACCATTCATACAGCCGCGTTGCGACAAAATCTGGCGATCGTTCGCCAGGCTGCCGCGAATTCCCGCGTGTGGTCAGTGGTTAAGGCAAATGCCTATGGTCACGGTATCGATCGCGTCTGGCAAAGTTTTTCAGATACCGATGGCTTTGCGCTACTGAATCTGGAAGAGGCGATTTTGCTGCGCGAGCGCGGCTGGAAGAAACCGATTCTGCTGCTGGAGGGTTTTTTCCATCGCGATGAGCTGGAAATCATTGACCGCTACCGGCTGACGACCAGTGTCCACAGTAACTGGCAGATTAAGGCGATTGCTGAAGCGCAGCTGTCAGCACCGCTGGATATCTACGTCAAAATGAACAGCGGTATGAACCGTTTAGGCTTTCAGCCGGAGATGGTTTACAACGCGTGGCAAAAATTGCGTGCGCTGGATAATGTTGCGGAAATGACCTTGATGGCGCACTTTGCTGAGGCAGAGCAGCCGGAAGGAGTGACTGTCCCGATGCAGCGCGTTGAGCAGGCGGCGGAAGGGCTGAACTGCCGACGCTCGCTGGCCAACTCCGCTGCCACAATGTGGCATCCGGAAACCCATTTTGACTGGGTGCGCCCCGGTATCATTCTGTATGGCGCGTCGCCGAGCGGACAGTGGCAGGATATCGCCGGCAGTGGTCTGCAACCGGCGATGACCCTTAGCAGCGAAATTATCGGCATTCAAAATTTGCAGGCGGGCGATGGTGTCGGTTACGGCAGTCGCTATCGTGCGTCCGCTGCCCAGCGTATCGGGGCGGTGGCCTGTGGCTATGCCGATGGCTATCCACGTCATGCGCCAACCGGTACCCCGGTGATGGTTGATGGCGTACGCACGCAGACGGTCGGGGCAGTATCAATGGATATGATTATGGTCGATCTGACACCTTGTGATCGGGCCGGAATCGGCAGCAAGGTGGAGCTGTGGGGCAACGCGGTGAAAATCGATGATGTCGCCAGTGCCGCCGGTACCGTGGGTTATGAGCTGATGTGCGCGCTCGCCCCACGGGTCCCGGTCGTCACCGAATAGTGATCAGAGCGCGGTGATTCGGCCGCGCACTGTTTTACTGCAACGCCAGGCGGTGAAACTTAATGCCGCACCGACCAGCATCATCAGCGCCAGCGCGCTTTTCTCCGCCAGCGGTAGCGACATCATCAGTAAACCCGCTGATGAGCCGCCGGCCATCTGAATAAAACCGGCCAGTGCTGACGCGACGCCAGCCTGTTGCTGATACGGCTCCAGCGCATAGCTGGTGGCCGGGCCAACGGTAAACGCAAGACCGGCGACCGACACTGCCACCGGCAGCATATACAGCGCCCAGTTATTCTGCCAGGTCTCAGGCAGCAACAGCACGCCGCCGTACAGCATCAGCGCACCGAGCAGCATCGCCAGGCTGCCAATCGCCAGGCAGACCGGACGACCCACCTTGCGGATCATTTTGTTTACCACCACGCTGACCAGCATAATCCAGAAACCGTTCGCACCAAAGGCGATGGAGAATTGCAGGGCGCTGAGCTGACCTTCGGTCATCAGCACCTGCGGTGCCAGTGAAACATAGGTCAGTACCATGCCCAGTGCCCCCGCATTCGCAAAGGCAAACGCCAGAAAACGCGGTTGCTTCAGGATTTGCCAGTACTGACGCAGCGGCAAACCTTTCACCGGCTGGGTATCGGCCGGGCGGGTTTCCGGCAGGAAGAACACCACAATCAGGCCAATAAACAGCGCGTAGCTGGTGAGGAACCAGAAAGGCGCGCGCCAGCCAAAGGCGTCGGCGAGAAAACCACCCAGCATCGGTGCCAGCGCCGGAACAATATTCAGCGCACCGTTAAGAAAGCCGTAAGCACGGGCCGCTTCTTCGCCATCGAGGCGGTCACGCACGCCGCTAAAGGCCACTACCGCAGTACAGCAGACGGCAATGCCCTGAATCAGACGGGCGGTAAGGAACATTGGCCAGTTGATTGCCGTTGCGCCGATAATACTGCCCGCGACATACAGCAGCAGACCAATAATTGCGATCGGTTTACGGCCAAAATTATCGACCAGTGGACCGGCAACAATCTGGCCCAGACCCATTACCAGCAAAAACAGCGGAATAGTGGTCTGAATATTACTGACCGGGGTGGCTAAACCTTCGGCAATTTGCGGCAGGGTTGGCAAATAAAGATCGATGCCAAGCGGAGCCAGCAGAACAAGACTCAGCAGGAGCAGAGTGAATTTTTGCATAAGAGGGCGCGCAATCCGATAAAAAACAAGCCGCACAGGGTAGAGCTAACGCAGCGAAAAGAAAAGAGAAAATTAATCAGCGGGGCAGGAACAGACGGTGATATTAATGCGTGTTGACATAAAACGCATTAATATCACCGGGGTGGTCATCGATCAGCGCGGTTTACCGCAAAATAATTGCCCGGCCGATTTACACAGGATTCGGCTGTCTGACCACAATGTCCAGTTGTTAACGTAGAGTGCATCATAATGTGCACGGGTGCCGTAATCTTTACCCTGACGTCCTTCAGCCTGCCACAGGCCGGTGATACCCGGTTTTGCCGCCAGATAATAACCGGCGTGAGTCGCGTAACGTTCCAGCTCAACCGCCATTAAGGGGCGCGGACCCACCAGACTCATCTCCCCCCGCACCACGTTCCACAGCTGTGGCAGCTTATCGAGGCTGGTGCTGCGCAGAAACATGCCTGTGGCGGTAATGCGCGGATCCTGTTCCAGCTTAAAATCGTCCTCCCAGTCGCGCTGTGCCTGTTCACTGGTGGCGAGTAACTGAGCCAGTCGCTCATCAGCATTGGCAACCATGGTGCGAAACTTGTAGCAGGTAAAACTCTTGCCATTCTGCCCGACGCGCTGATGACCATAAATGGCTTTGCCACCCTCACGGGATGCCATCCACCAAAGTACCAACAGGGCTGGTGCCAGGAAAATCAGCAGGAATGAGGCGACAACAACATCGAAAGCGCGTTTCATCAACTGTGAGGAGCGCCGGGAAAACAGGTGGCGGCCACTCATCAACATCGCCTGCTGGTCGTATGAACGTCGCGTGCGGGTGATGGCTTTCATCTCTTCCATAGATAGTTGCTCTCTTATAACAAGTAGTGGGTTAGCCTGAACGCACGGCAAGTCCGGGCAACGAACGATAATTGTTAATAATCGATCTGCTTTTGGTATTCAGGGTGAGCAAGGCTGCACCAGGATAATTCTGAGGAGTGTGATTTAACTCACTTATCTTTGCAGTAATGCTGAAGATTATGCAGGACAAATTTGATTTAGTTAATAGGGTAATAGTCTGAAAAGAAATAGACATCAGTCTTATTCAGCTATTGCCAAAACAATATTCTGATAATTCAGCAGATTGAGATGTAACATAAAATTTAATGGATCAGGTAAGACGCTGCCGCAGCAAAAGCCTACGGCAGCGGGGGATCAGGCCGGTTTTTTCAGGATCCAGCGGTTGTGTTGCTTGTCGTAGTGCCCAACGTCCAGATCGACCGGGTTACCGTCAATCCACGCGGGAACGCTGGTCTCAGTGTCCCAGCCATCAAGTTGATAGCTGAGACCGGGATTGGTGTTGCAGGGAATACTGATGGTGTCGAGGTTTTCAGTATCCATTTCTGCATCAATAATCTCATAGCGACCAATTTTGAGTACATGCCCCATATCATTCTCCCTCAGGAAAGACGTGAACAGTAAGTTTAGTCGTTAAGGGAAGAATATCGAGTCGTGGCGACTCGGATTAATCCTTGTCTTCCGCGACGCGCACGCCAATCTTAATCACCTGATTATCCAGTTTTTCTGCCACCGTCCACACCAGCGATTTCCATTCCACCTGATCACCGACGACCGGTGCGCCGCCAATCATGCCGAGAATTAAGTGCCCCAGCGTCTGTTGATCGTCGGTCTCTTCATCCAGCTCAAGACCGTAGATTTGCGAAACATCGCGCAAACGGGCGTCGGCTTCGAGAATAAAGTCACCAAAGAAGCGCTGGTCAAGGGAGACCGGTGGCGACTGGCTGAACAGTTTGCCCAGCGCCGGAAGATCGCGTTCACGACCAATCACACAGAGCACATCCCCCTCTTTCAGTCGGGTGTTACCGGTGGGGTGCAGCAGCAGATTGTCACGAAACAGGGCGGCAATCCGTGTTTCACGCGGCATATGCAGATCGCGCAGCGCTGCGCCGACACACCATTTATCCGCGCTAAGCTGATAGACAAACTGCTCCCAGGGATTTTCCGGATGAATATCGAGGCCGACCCGGCTAATCGGTACGCCGGTCGGTGGCACCACGACCCGCGCTTTACGTGCGGCGTAACCGAGAGAAGTTCCCTGCAACATCAGGGAAACCAGCACCACAAAAAAGGCAATATTAAAGAACAGTCGGGCGTTTTCCAGCCCGGCCATCATCGGAAACACCGCCAGAATAATCGGTACCGCACCGCGCAGCCCGACCCAGCTGATAAAGAAGCGCTCGCGAATATTAAAACCACGAAACGGCATCAGGCCGACGAGGATCGACAGCGGACGCGCCACCAGAATCAGCCACAGCGACAGAATCATCGCCGGAATGGCGATATGCCACAGATCCGATGGCGTGACCAGCAGACCGAGCACCAGAAACATGCCGATTTGACTCAGCCAGGCCATGCCGTCGAACGTTTGCAGGATACCGTGGCGGTTACGGATCGGGCGGTTGCCCAGCACAAAACCGCACAGATAAACCGCCAGAATGCCGCTGCCTTCCAGTACGGTGGTCAGGGCAAACACCAGAATGCCGCCGCTCAGCGCCAGCAGCGGATAGAGACCGTGGGCGAGAGAAATACGGTTGATTAACTGCTGCACTGCCCAGCCACCGCCCAGTCCTAGCACAATACCGAGGCCAAATTGCTGCACAAGGTGCACCACAAACATCCAGCTCAGGCCGCTTTGCCCCTGCTGAATCATGTCAATCAGGGTGATGGTCAGAAACACCGCCATCGGGTCATTACTGCCGGACTCAATCTCCAGCGTGGCGCTGACGCGTTCATTCAGGCCTTTGCCGCCCAACAGTGAGAACACCGCCGCCGCATCGGTTGAACCAATAATTGCCCCGACCAGAAAGCCCTGCATCAAATCCAGCTTAAACAGCCAGGCGGCGACCATGCCGGTTAAACCCGCAGTGATCAGTACGCCAATGGTCGCCAGCGACAGCGCCGGCCCTAATGCCACTTTAAACGAGCTGGCTTGCGTGCGTACGCCGCCGTCCAGCAGAATAATCGCCAGTGCCAGGTTGGAAACCAGATAGGCCGCCGGATAGTTATCAAAAGCAATGCCGCCGATACCGTCGACGCCGGCCAGCATGCCAAGTGCCAGGAAGATCACCAGAATCGGAATGCCCAACCGCGAGGAGAAAGAACTTAGCAGGATGCTCGATGCGACCAGCACGGAACCGATGATAAACAGACTATAAATCGCGCTGGCTTCCAATGGGCGGGTCTCCTGGAGTAGTGGGTATTTTTACAGTGTGTAAAACGCGGGTGAAAATGTCAAAAGCAATTATACAGGATAAAATAGCCTGTTTTGCCATCAAACAAATGACTGTCAGTGCGTTAATTTTGCAGCTTAATTCGCCGATTGATAACAGGGAGAGAAGGGGATTGCCGCTTTGGCACAGCGGACAGCAACAGAGGGAAGCGATAAGTTATCAATTGTCGCTTTATGGATTGATGGGCCTTCTGCATCAGCTTACCGAAGGGTTTAAAATGTCCGCTTCACGCCCTGAGACTTTCGACAAGCTTCTTATGGCTTCAGCAAGGGCGAATTTCGCGCTTCGAGTGCCAGTAAGTATTTTGCCTCATCGTAACGGGTTCTACTCTTCCAGCAGCGGTAAATGATCCTTATCCACTTGAATGCCAGAGTCCGGATGGAGGATTGATGAGATTTACCCTTTTCTCGTTGTCTCTGATAATACAGTTTGGCCCAGTACGATGAATTAACGGTCTTCGCTGCCCATTCAACGAATGTCTGCCGGACAAATTTGGCACATTGCCAGCGCCAGTGTCTCCATGATTTTTGACCGCTTCGTTCGGTCACAGGTGCTATGCCCGCGTAGTTTTGAATTTCTTCGGCACTGTTAAACCGGTCACGGTTATCGCTCAGTGCTGCCAGCATTCGCGGACCCATGCAAGGCCCCATCCCTGGAAGGGACACAAACAGGTTTGCATCCGGCAGGGTATCGAACAACGCTTCGATTCGTTCGTTGTAAGTCTGGATAATTTCACCCACTAGTTTGATTTGCATTGCCAGTGCAGTTGCCATTAATGCATTGGCCTCGATGACACTTTTGTCAGTGGTCAGTGGTCAGTGGAACAGCTTCAGCAATTTTGGTCACACGATGTTCTGTGTGCGCAGCAGCGGAGCCACCTCTGGCATTTAGAAAATGACGGACAGTATCGCTTCGGGCACGTTTTAAAAGCGGCGTTCGTCTTCGACCAGAAGTCGACGCTGTTCAACCAGCTGTTGTAGCAACCGGATATCAGCATTGTCGGGTTCTATGGCTTTTATCTTTTGGGGATATCGTAGCATTAGCTCAAACACTAACTCAGCATCCTGTAGATCATCCTTCGCGCCGCTGGGCCAGAAGGTCTGCCGATAGCGGGCCAGTGACAACGCGTGCACAGGGAAAACAGTGACAAATGGGTACTTCTGGAGAGCATACACCACTGGGCCTTTCTTCAGTTCAAGGGCGATAGCGATCCTGCCTTTCACCTTTTGGTGTAACTCGTTAAGCCAGATATCAAGCGCTTCCGGCGTGTGTTCAATCACATGGAATATGCGCTCACCGTTTTTAAACTGAACACAAACATCGTGCTTTATATCCGCCCAGTCCAGACCAACATGAGCAGCAAACTGATCTATCGCAGTCATCACCAACTCCTTTTTATCGGGGATTGGTATGCATTCCACGTTCTTCGAAAGAAATATAGTCAGCAGTTTATCTGCATGCCCTGAGTATTCGTTAGCGAGCGTGGAGCACTTACTGGCTCGAAAGCAAAGCGGCAATCATCACATCACATGATTCTGGCACAATATTCGTAACCAGTAAGCGCATACCCTGAATCACTTAAAAGTGTCATTCTCAGGGCGCGAATGACTATATCTGGCACAGATCAGCCCAAATTGGACTAAAGTTCTGCTGTGAGCGAGATGCTGACCTTTTACGTAAAATGGCTATGTAAGATGAAGGCATCTTAATTCACCTGATCAAATCAAGCGGTACATGACTTAAGATCAGGTGATTTTCAGCTTAAACAGCCGATATATTGCAACCCGGCCTGAATCGGTTACGTTCACTTCACGATATCCCTGTGTACGCGTTACCCATTCTTTTTGCAGGAAAAGTGTAAACAGGGCTGAGCCAGCGTCACCGCCGAGGTGGAAACGCCGCTCACTCCAGTCCAGACAGGGGCAGCAGAATTTGCGGCGCGTGCGTGAATTCAGCACGACGCCCATTTTCTCAACATGCCTTTTGCCGGCCAATGTCAGTTCCGAGCCATCTGCTGCAAGCCAGTTTTCATGCAGCATAAATTCATAAATACTGACTGCAAGCTCGCCTGCCAGATGGTCATAGCAGGTTCGTGCGTAACGAAGACAGACCGGCGTACTGGAAACAGGTGCCTTAGGAGTTCCCATGGAAACTCCCATCAGGTTCTCCAGCAGTCCGGCGATATGATGACCCGCAAGGCTGTAATACCTGTGACGCCCCTGTGTCAGGCAAATGACCAGACCGTTGCTGAGAAGTCGGTTCAGATGCCCGCTGGCCGTCGAGGCTGCTATGCCAGCCACTACGCTGAGTTCGGTGGCTGTCCACGCGCGCCCGTCCATCAGCGCGCACAGAATGCTGACCCTTGACGGCTCAGACAGGGCAGAGGCTACCGTTGCCATGGATGTTTCCAGAACATCATCCGGCTCACTGTCGCGCGGTGTTTTAACGAGGTTCATTCAGAAAATATTGCCCATTTTCGGGTTACTTCGGCTGCACGTGCATCATCATCCGTAATGAGAATGAGCCGGTTAATGTGGTCGCTGTACTGTACCAGAATATTGATGCCGTTCCGGGCAATTGTGTCAGCTATTTCTCCCAGCTCTCCGGGCCGTTCCTGAGGTAATTTCCTTACCAGAGGACGACAAACATTGCAGACTTCAAAGCCGGCGTCAGTCAGCACCTTGCGTGCTTTATAACCGTCTTCCACCAGGAAGTGTGCATGCCCGCCTTCAGGTGCGGTAAATACGCCGCCACCTTCAAGCCCCACACCGTTTTCGCCCAGTACACTACCCAGTGAACCAAGTGAGCCCGGGCTATTTTTGAGAATAACGTGAATGTCATACATGCTGATTTGTTCCCTTATCAGAAGAGTAATCACGGAATACGCTGGCTACCCGTATTCTGTAGAATGAAAAAATCGACTGCTTACCCTCTTTCTGCGCGGCTTGATGCATCACATTCCGCTTCCATCCGGCTACAGACTCCTCATCTTCCCACCACGACAAAGAGAGAATCTTTCCGGGCGTTGTCAGACTCTGGAAACGCTCAATTGAAATAAAACCGGGTGTGTCGGCTAAGAGAGGCTTCAGCTCCGAAGCAAGCTGAAGATATCTTTCCTGCGCCTCTGGCAGGGCATCTGCCTCAAAAAGTACTGCAATCATGGTTCGCTCCGTCGTTAATTTTCGGACAGTTTAATGATGACGGAGGCATGTTGCTTCGGTCGGCACCGAAGTATGCATGTACGTTATTGAAGCCATCAAAATGGATAAGCGATGAACAGCAAACACATAAGTGAAAAGGCGGGACAACATAGCGGGGTGGATTTACACGCAATGTCCGCTTTTTGTCCTGGAATTCTGTGGCCCGCTATGAGCGAAAAGCGGACCAGAGATTCATGGTACCAACTGGGCTCTCTGTGGCGATTCAGTGCCGCCTCAGGTTGCCAGGGATATATCGCTTAATTCCTGTTGAATAAAATCAATGAGCGCTCTTGTTTTAGCGGGCAAGTAGCGCCTGTCTGAGTAAATTGCGAACAATTGTAATGGGGCTGCTATTTGTTCAAACTTAATCTCGATTAACCGTCCATCGCTAATGTAGGGCTGGCAGGCTTGTTTCGATAAAATTGCAAAACCGACACCTGCTACCGCAGCTCGTCCCGCCATCTCTCCGCTGTTTACCCGATAATGCCCGTTGACCTTAATTGTCTCGAACCGCCCCTTTTTATTGACAAACTGCCAGGGGGCACCTTTCAGTGCGCTTACTGTAGTAATACAGGGTAATTCTTCAAACTGCTGGATATAAGCAGGGATGCCATAACGCTGAATGACGCAGGGAGCTGCAACAATGGTGCAGGGGATAGTCATCAGATGACGTGCAATATAATCACTGTCATCCAACTGACCACGGGTAATAATAATAGCTAAATCGAGATCGTCTCGCAGGGATTCGAAACCTGATAAATTTGTGACACAGCCAATTTCCAGGTCCGGATGCTGACAGGCGAAATCGGCAATAACCGAACCCAGCAATGCAGGACCTATTTCATTGGGAATACAGATACGCAATGGGCCCTTGAGTTGCATTTGCCGCAACGTTAATTCTGTCTCAGTTTGCTCAAGCGCCTCAAGTAATGGCTTCGCTCGGGTAGAGAGCAGGTGCCCCGCCTCGGTGAGCTTCATATGTCGGGTGCTGCGCTCGATAAGCTGAAGATTTAGCTTTTCTTCTAACTGAGAAATAAAACGACTAACATTTGATGTTGGCATTTCGAGGAGCTTTGCCGCCCCTACAAAACTTTCTTTTTCAACCACGGCAATGAACACTTTCAGGGAATTAAAATCGAGAGCCGGACGCATTAATTATCCCATTTTTGATAATAATAAGTGCCACTTTTACCATGTTATTAACAACATTGATAGCGGTTAAACTAGGATATCTTTCATACACAGGTTACTTGCTATGCTACCGGCCTCACAGACGTTTAATCATAAAGCCCTTATGCGGATGGCCATTGTAATGGCTTTCGTCCAGTTCACGAACGCGCTGGAATATATGATGTTCAACCCTGTTTTTGCTTTTATGGCAGCGGATTTCGCCGTTCCCGTATCATTTTCCGGCTATGTGTCGGGTATATACACGTTTGGAGCAGTGCTTTCGGGAGTTATCGCCTTTTACTGGATTGGTGGTTTCAACAAGAAACATTTATTAATCGCCAATATGGCCCTATTGGGCCTGCTGACATTTTTGACTACCTTCGCCTCCAGTTTCAGTCTCCTGCTTGCACTACGATGGTGTGCAGGGCTGGTTGGAGGTACGACAATGGGCGTGGGTATAAGTATATTGATCAACAACGCACCGAGTAATCTGCGCGGAAAGATGTTGGCGACGGTTATTGCGTCATTTTCGATGGTAAGCATTGTCGGCATGCCGACGATATTATTTTTGTGTACCAGTTATGGCTGGCATGTCGCTTTGTGGTTAATAAGTGCGTTTTGTTTGTTGGCTTTGCCACTGATTGGCTCCATCATACCTCGGGACCCGGCCTCTTACGGCAGGCTGAGCAAGCAGCCTCTCGATGGGCATACTTTACTGTTCGCCTCCGGTAATGCGCTGGTACAGTTTAGTCCAATGCTGGTCATTCCTGTGCTGGTACCCCTAATGACTCAGCAGCTGGGCGCTTCGCCAGATCTGTTGCCATGGCTGTTCTTCGGCGGGGGTGTGGCAGGTTACCTCTCTACAAAAATAACCGGCGTGTTAATCCCCCATTTTTCTGCTTTGTTTCTGGCTATGGCTTCAACCATTATCTTTATACTGAGTTTACTAATACCCGTGCTGGGTTATCAGCATGCGGCGTTATTTATTACCTTATTTCTCGGTGCCTCTTACAGTCGTCTGGTGTCATCTTCGGCGCTTACGATTCAGTTTCCTGATAACAGGCACCGGGCCGGATTCTCTTCATTACAGACATCAATAATGTATCTGATTTCAACCGTTGCATTTTTCCTGTCTGCTATTCTTTTACCCGGTCATGATATGGCACCACAACATATAAACTCGTTGCTGGCAATATGTGCAATTTCCGCAGCAGGGTTTCCAGTGATGGTTATCATTTTGCAAAAGAAGCTGGCTAAACGTACTCTCGAGCCTGACTATCCCAGCGTTGATTAGCATTACGTCCGCTTCTGGCACAGATCAGCCCAAACTGGACTAAAGTTCTGCTGTGAGTGAAATTCGCCCTTACTGAAGCCATAAAAAAATTTGTTGTATGTCTCAGGGCGTGAAGCGGACATGTGCGATTCAAAGGTGAACACGTCGACTAAGGCTGTTTAGCATTATTTCAGTAATTTTGACATCAATTCAAAAAACGTTGGCAGGTCACGGCTGAAAGAGAAGGACGCGTTTATCGCCTTGCGCGCGATTAAACCGTCAATAAAGGCAAAAAGAATAATCGTGATTTCCTCAAGGTTAATATCCCGGCGAAACTCTCCAGCCGCAATACCCTCCGCGATAATCCCCGCGATACTTCGTCGCATGATGGTATCACTGGATAGATACGTTTTTTGCAATTCAAGGTTTCGCGCAGACTCCGCTATTATTTCAACCCACAGTTGATGCGTAACAGGGTAACCAACATCGCTTATGCAGGAAGTGACCTGCGCGCAAAGGCGGTCGAAATAAGTACCGTTAGATGAAGCATTATGGGCTGTCAAAGCTGAATTCTGCTCTTCAAGAACGATTGCCTTGATGAGGTCATCCTTGCTTTTGAAATACGTGTACATAGCTCCCTGACTGATTCCTGCCCGGGTAGAAATTTCACGCACGCTTGTCGCACTAAAGCCTTTTTCTGCAAAGCAGGCAGCAGCTGCGGTAATCAGCTTATGATAGGTTTCGGTTTTCTTTAACATGTCGACTATGATGAGTAATCCGGTGCCCAGACTTTAACGCTCTTTTATTCCTGGAGCCAGAGTTAAACTCTGAAGTCTGACTCCAGTAATCAGGTATTACTTAATAAGCGGTAACGCACTGAGCATATTCTTGAGGTTCAGCATATCCCAAGGTAAATGTTCAGCAATCGTAAGGCCGACAGGTTCCGTTTTTGAGGTGGCCTGAGCTATCAGGTTGAGTACATCTTCAATAGTTAGTTTGCCTTCTGCTACGTCGCCAAAGTCATGTCTTCCTCTGCCTGGCTGGGCAAAAAGAACCGAACGGAAAAGTGACGGATCGAGAACGTCCAGATCAATGTGTATCGCGAGATATTCAATATGTTCCCTTGCAATCCACTCCATAACTTCCTTCCTGTCGTTTTTTACCTGTTCAGGACAGAGAGTCGCAATGTTATAACGAGTAATGTATTCAGCTTCATAAGCCAGGGGATCGTGGATACCTGCAATCATTATTTTTGAAGGATTGAGTCTGGTTGCTACATGAGCAACTAAATCTTTATCACCCGTTCCAATTAGTGCTCCAAGCACATGGGCATGGGCGTTTGGATATTGTTTCGGCGTCTGTACGTCAGGATGAGAGTCAATCCAGAGCACACCCAGTCTGTCACCGTATTTATTAAGCAGATGTGAGAAAGGTGCCAGCGATACCAGGCAATCGCCGCCAAAAACGACAATTGAATCGGGATCATGTTTCCCAATAAGAGTGGCTGCATCGTTGAGCTGCCTGATAATTTGAGGTTTAGCAGTAATGCCATCTACCTCGGTCTGCGGCTCCGCTGTGGGCTCACAGACCGGAACAGACTCAACTGGCCCATTCGATTCGGGTGAAAGAAACGAGAGAAGAAGCGAGCCAAGATGATAGGGTGGATTATTGCCACCTTGCCATTGAGGAAATAAAAGTCTGAGTGTTTTACTGGTCATAATTTCCCTGTGCTTATTTTACCAACTGACTGATTTGTGCGAAATCACCATTAAATGATGAATGAACGTTCATTCATTTTTGCGCAATCGTTGCTTATTCGCAAGCAGCGCAGCACTTTTAGTTAATGAGAAAGGAACAGGTCGTCTCTGCAAGCTAGTTTCAGCAATGTCCGCTTCTGGCACAGATCAGCCCAAATTGGACTAAAGTTTCGCTGTGAGCGAATAACGTACAATGCTATCTTTGCCACTCTCTGTACGTTAATAAGAAATCGACTGATATGGATATGAAATGGTCAGGTGGAGGTTTATGTGGGTTTATCAGATTCACAGCGCTGAACCCTTCTTCCTCTCATTCCTGCGCCTGCGATATTTGCCAGAAGTATCAGGCTGTCAGACCGCAGTATGGCTTGAATTCGACTCGGCTGATAAGGATGTGTAACACGATGCCGCTTCGATTTTAAGGTCAGTGTCACCTCTGGTCCAGAGTTATCAGCAAGAAACGTAAAGCTTAAATGTCCATCAGACTTAACCTCAAACGCCTGGGGATGTTTAACGGAAATGTCGGACAACATTATCAATATTAATTTTTGTCATACATGGAGTAAGACTGGTGAATATAAATACAAGAACAGCTCAGCTTACTGATGTCGCCAGTATTTTCGATGTCAGAACTTCGGTTGTCGAGAATCATCTGAGCCGTGAAGAAATGCGGCAGATGGGGATTACCGAAAGCGTCGTTGCCGATATGATTGAGAAGAGCAGATGCGTATGGGTTGCGACCGTAAATGAAAAAGTTATTGGCTTCTCAATGATTTTGCCGGATGAAGGCTGTCTTTTTGCGGCGTTTGTTCTCCCGGAATATGAAGGCAGAGGTGCTGGCCGTAGCCTTGTTACACTCGCCGAGCGTGAGTTATTTAAACATCATGAGATTGCCTGGCTGGAGACGGATAAAAATAGTCGTGCTGCGCAATTTTATATGCAACTCGGCTGGGGTAATAAAAAGCATATCAATGGCACTGACATCAGATTAGAGAAATATCGCGGCGTTTAATCCACGGTTACGTTGATCAATGTCCGTTGCTGGCACATAGCGGACCATTTTGTCCCGCACAGGTGGTGAGTCTGTGCAGCTTCCAGCCTGCGCGGGCCAGATGTGTCAGCCGCAGGTGCCGGAAGGTAGGTGTTGAGATGTCAGTCAGCGCTGAATCCAGCACTCATTTCCGTACCGTTTTGCTCCAGGTCCGGTATGAAAGCGGCGCACCCTGATTACGGCCGGACTGTAACCGACAACGCGTTCACACCGGCTTTTAGTGACAGGCTAATGCCTGCATCAGGCGGTCACGAAGTGGGAAACAGAAATTAACTTATTTATCTGCTTAATTATTGCTCTTTTTAGTGCCTGTAATCCAATCCGCAGGATATATAGTTTACTGAGTAAACTACGTTAAAATTTATATTTCCGCACAAATGGCCAGGTATCATCGATAAAGGGTGGTTAGACTTTGGTTTTTTCTTTGAAGTCCTTTATTTTTATGAAAACTGATAATACGTTATCACCAGTGACAGCCCTGCTTGCGGTTGCGACTCTGCTTTTTCCATTATTAGCAATCTGGCAAATCCCGCTGGCAGATGGCAATGTCGTGCTGGCGATTGAAGACCTGCAATCCCTTTGGTTGTTGTTTGGCGCGGCTTTTACCTGGGTCTGGATGAAGCCAAAGACACTCGCGCCGCAGAAGAAACAGTTCTGGCTCTGGTCGATCGTCTGGTGGGTGGTGCTGTTTGGTCGCGGCATCAGTTGGGGGCGCGATTTCTTTCCTGAAGTGCCAAAAATCTATTTCAGAACTATTTCGGTAATATTAATTGGTACGCTGGTGCTGATGTTGCTGCTTCCTGAATTACGCCGGGAAATTGCGGTTAAAATGAAATCAGCTACGCTACCAACCTGGACGGTAATATTGATGGTGGTGAGTTTTCTTATTTCCGACACCATTGAGCATCACCGACTGCTGGCACCGTTATTTATTCGTGATCCGAACTATCAGGATTTATTAGAAGAGATGTATGAGATTCCGTTTATGCTGTGTTTATTTATTGTCGCATTTAGACTGATGCGCAGTGATAAACAGGTTCAGAAAGCACAGCGACTGGTGCCGCTGGAAAATTAAATTCCGGCGCGGGCGGCGAAAACGCCGCCTTACAAAAAATTGCGCAGGGGAGCCATTTTGGCTCCCGTCTTGCACAGTAAAGCAGCAATCAGTAACTTTCTTCCGCCTGTTTATGAAACAGTTCACGAAATACCGGGTAAATATCTTCCGGCTCACGAATATGCTGAATGGCAAAATTCGCGAAATGGGACTGCAAATGTTCGTACTCACGCCACAGCGTCTGATGCGCCCGGCGGGTAATTTCAATATAAGTGTAGTAACGCACCACCGGCAGGATATTTTTTGCCAGTATCTCATGGCATAACGGCGAGTCATCTGCCCAGTTATCGCCATCGGACGCCTGTGCGGCATAAATGTTCCACTGCGTCGGGTCATAACGCTCTTTGACCACTTCATCCATCAACTTCAGCGCGCTGGACACGATGGTGCCGCCGGTCTCCTGCGAATAGAAAAACTCCTGTTCATCGACCTCTTTCGCCTGCGTATGGTGGCGGATATACACCACTTCTACGTTCTTATAGGTGCGGCTCAGGAACAGATAGAGCAGAATATAGAACCGTTTAGCCATATCCTTGGTCGCCTGATCCATCGAACCGGACACGTCCATCAGACAGAACATGACGGCCTGGCTGGAAGGCTCCGGGCGTTTCTCAAAGTTTTTGTAACGCAGGTCGAAGGTGTCAATAAATGGCACTCTGGCGATACGCGCGCGCAGTTCGGCAATCTCTTTGCGCAGGCGCTCCTCTTCCAGTAAGCGGGCAGGCTCGGTTTTCTCAACCTCTAACAGCGCCTCTTCCAGCTCCCCGAGCATCCGGCGTTTACCGGCGGTCATTGCCGTGCGCCGCGCCAGCGAATTTTGCAACGAACGCACTACGCTGATATTGGCCGGCACGCCGTTGGCGGTATAACCGGCACGGTGGGTTTTGTATTCATTCAGCTGACGATGCTGATTTTTACGCAGGTTGGGCAGGGCGAGATCCTCAAACAACAGGTCGAGATACTCGTCTTTCGAAATCTGAAAGACAAACTCATCCTGACCTTCACCATCCTGGCTGGCGTTGCCCTGGCCGCTACCGGAACCGCCGCCGCCACCTTGTGGACGTTCGACACGGTCATTTTGTACAAAATGGTCGTTACCGGGATGAACGCGATGGCGATGGCCGCCGCGCCCCTGATGGAAAATCGGCTCGTTGATGTCATCCACCGGAATAGAAACCGATTCACCACTTGAAACGTCGGTAACCGAACGCTTATTGATGGCCTCGGAGATCGACTGCTTGATTTGCGACTTATAGCGGCGCAGAAAGCGCTGACGGTTTACCGCGCTCTTGTTTTTGCCGTTAAGTCGCCGATCGATAAAATAGGCCATAGGTCCCCCAAACAACTTTGCAAGCAGGTCGGGCGAACCCGACCTTTCCGATTTCACATCCTTGCGTGTTCTGAGCTCACATGACAGTCAGGTTAAGACGATTTACGCACCCGCAGATACCATTCGCACAGCAGGCGCACCTGCTTGCGGGTATAACCTTTCTCCATCATACGGTCGACGAAATCATCGTGTTTCTTCTGTTCATCCGTGGATGTTTTGGCGTTAAAGGAGATAACCGGTAACAGCTCCTCGGTATTAGAGAACATTTTCTTCTCAATAACCGTGCGCAGCTTCTCGTAGCTGGTCCAGTTCGGGTTACGACCATTGTTATGCGCCCGGGCACGCAGCACAAAGTTGACGATTTCATTACGGAAATCTTTCGGGTTACTGATACCGGCAGGCTTCTCAATCTTTTCCAGTTCCGCATTCAGCGATTCACGGTCAAACAGCTGACCGGTATCCGGGTCGCGATATTCCTGGTCCTGAATCCAGAAGTCGGCATAGGTAACGTAACGGTCAAAAATATTCTGTCCGTACTCTGAGTATGATTCGAGGTACGCGGTCTGAATCTCTTTACCGATAAACTCCGCGTACTTAGGAATCAGATAGCCTTTCAGATGCTCAAGATATTTTTCCGCCTGGTCCTGCGGGAACTGCTCGCGCTCAATTTGCTGCTCCAGCACGTAAAACAGATGCACCGGGTTGGCCGCCACTTCAGCATGGTCAAAGTTAAATACCCGCGACAGGATCTTAAAGGCAAAACGCGTCGACAGGCCATTCATCCCCTCGTCGACCCCGGCGTAATCGCGATACTCCTGATAAGACTTGGCTTTCGGGTCGGTATCTTTCAGGCTCTCGCCATCATAGACGCGCATTTTCGAGTAAGTGCTGGAGTTTTCCGGCTCTTTCAGCCGCGACAAGATTGAGAAACGCGACAGGGTTTCCAGCGTGCCCGGTGCGCAAGGAGCATGCGTCAGCTCACTATGATTCAACAGCTTCTCATAAATTTTGATCTCTTCGGAGACCCGCAGGCAGTAAGGCACCTTAACGATGTAAACACGGTCAAGAAATGCTTCGTTGTTCTTGTTGTTACGGAAGGTCACCCACTCGGATTCATTCGAGTGCGCCAGAATAATACCGTTAAACGGCAGCGCAGAGATGCCTTCGGTGCCGTTGTAGTTACCTTCCTGCGTCGCAGTCAGCAACGGATGCAGCACTTTGATCGGTGCTTTGAACATCTCAACGAATTCCATAATGCCCTGGTTGGCGCGGCACAGTGCGCCGGAGTAGCCATAGGCATCAGGATCGTTTTGCGCATGGTTTTCCAGCTTACGGATATCCACTTTACCCACCAGCGCCGAAATATCCTGGTTATTCTCATCACCCGGTTCGGTTTTGGCAATTGCCAGCTGTTCCAGAATCGATGGCCAGACTTTGACCACTTTAAAGCGGGTAATATCGCCGCCAAAGTCGTGCAGGCGTTTTGCCGCCCATGGCGACATAATGGTGCCGAGATAGCGACGTGGTACGCCGTACTCTTTTTCCAGAATATTGGCGTCTTCCTGCGGATTAAACAGGCACAGTGGATGGTCGTTAACCGGGCTGCGCTCACCGTCTGCACTCAACACATAAATCGGTACGCGCTGCATCAGTGATTTCAGCCGCTCGGCCAGTGATGATTTACCGCCACCCACCGGTCCCAGCAGGTAGAGAATCTGTTTCTTCTCTTCCAGCCCTTGCGCGGCATGTTTCAGATAAGAGACGATCTGTTCAATTGCCTCCTCCATACCATAAAACTCTTCGAAAGCCGGATAGCGTGCGACCACGCGGTTGGAGAACAGGCGGGAAAGGCGTGGCTCAAGCGCAGTATCTACCATTACTGGCTCGCCTATAGCCATTAATAGTCTCTCTGCCGCGTTGGCGTATGCACTACGATCTTGCTTGCAGGTTGCAAGAAATTCCTGGAGTGTGAACTCTTCGTCCTTGGCAGCTTCATAGCGCTGACGATAGTGATCGAATATATTCATAGCGATGCCCGTCCTTTCGTTTTTAGCACAGGTAAAAGGAGCGTAATAAAGGTCTGAATGCTCCCGGAAGATATTCATTAATGAGTACAGCAACCCTTATGCCAACCTGACTTTTTTTTATCGGGATACACAATTCTTATGGTTACTCTGCTCGCACAAATTTAGCGTCTTACTTTCACTGTAGATGGCATTGAAAAAAATTTCCTCAGCAACTTGCCTTTTTTGATGAGATTTCAATAACAAAGTCACAAATCTTCTAAGGGAAATCCCTCGGCTGACGCGGCCTGCGCGCAAATTATCAGTCAGTCAGATGGCCCATCAGCTAACCCTTACGGATTAAATTGATTCTGAGTGCTACTAATTATGTAAATTTCTCAACAGCCGCTCACACTATGGTTACACTTATAAACCTGATTGTTATATTTATGGAACGAATAAATTGTGAACCATTTCAAAGTTAGCGCGGTTGCTGTTCTTTTACCTTGTTGTTTTGCGGCCTTCTCCGCGTCAGCTGCACCACTGACCCTGGGAGCGTCGGTCCTCTATTCTGAAAGCCCTTACCGCAGTGGGCAGGATCGTTACTATCCGGTACCGATCATTAACTACGAAGGAGAAAGCTTCTATTTCCGCAGTCTGCAGGCCGGTTACTACCTGTGGAAAGACCAACAGGATCAGCTGTCTCTGACGGTTCTGGGTTCGCCGCAGAACTTCGATCCCGATGATGTCGATGATGGTGATATGAAGGAGCTGAACAAGCGCCGCATGACGTTGATGGCGGGTGTGGCTTATCGTCATAGCGCTGACTGGGGTACGGTTCGTACCACGCTGGTGGGCGATGTACTGAACAACAGCAACGGTATCATCTGGGATCTCACCTATCTCTATCCGTTCCAGTTTGGCGACCTGCGTGTGACCCCGGGTATTGGTGCGCTGTGGAACAGTTCCAATCAGAACCAGTACTATTACGGCGTCTCCAGCGGCGAATCGGCGCGTAGCGGGATTGATCGCTATGATGCAGATGACAGCTGGAGCCCGTACGTTGAGCTGAGCTTCGACTACAAAATCAACCAGAACTGGCGTGCTAACCTGGTCGGGCGCTATACCCGTCTGGGCGATGACATTAAAGACAGCCCGATGGTCGATACCAATTCTCAGGCGCTGGTCTGGACCGGTCTTAGCTACACCTTTTAAATAAAATCAGGCACTACTTTGGGGCGCTTTGCGCCCCTTTGCACTTTTGTGGTGCTCGTTGTTGGTGCAGGGAGGAAGTTATGCGGCGTACCGTCACATTTGCAGATGTCATTACGTTACCGGCTATTGGGCAAGGCAGCTGGTATATGGGCGAAGACCCGCATCAGCGCCAGCAAGAGGTCGCGGCGTTGCAGGCCGGACTGGAGTGTGGTCTGACGCTGATTGATACCGCCGAGATGTATGCTGACGGCGGCGCCGAGCAGGTCGTCGGTGAGGCGTTAATTGGGCATCGTGATGCGGCCTGGCTGGTATCAAAAGTCTACCCGTGGAACGCGGGTGAAATTGATGCCGTCGAGGCCTGCGAGCGCAGTCTGCGCCGTCTGAAAACGGATTATCTCGATCTTTACTTACTGCACTGGCGCGGAACCATACCGCTGGAAGAGACCATCCGTGCGATGGAAACGCTGCAACGGCAGGGTAAAATTCGCCACTGGGGCGTATCCAATTTTGACCACGAAGATATGCAGGAGCTGTGGCAGGAGCCGGGTGGTGAAGCCTGTGCCACCAATCAGGTGCTGTATCATCTGACGTCGCGCGGCATTGAATATGACTTATTACCGGAGTGTCAGCAGCGCCGGATGCCAGTGATGGCCTACTGCCCGCTGGCGCAGGCTGGCCGGTTGCGCCGCGACCTGATGAACAACCCGACGCTTAACCAGATTGCACAACAAAAGCGCATCAGCGTCGCTCAGCTATTGCTGGCATGGGTTATCCGACATGAGGGCGTAATCGCGATTCCGAAAGCCAGTTCAGTGGTGCACGTGCAGGAAAATGCGGCGGCGTTGCAGGTGATGCTGACCGCCGGGGAGCAGGCGGCGATTAATCAGCAGTTCCCGCCGCCCATGGCAAAAATGCCGCTCGACGTGGTGTAAATCAGCAGGGCGACGCACGGTCGCCCTGGTCAGTCAGCTTTTCTTACGCACCCGCAGGGTGGTGGCCAGCCGAGCAGGCTGCTCACCGGCGCTCTTCATCGGTTTGCTGATATGCGCGGTTTCCACGCAGACAAAGGTTTTATAACCATCATTCGCCATATCACCCATGCTGCAAGATAATTCTGCGCCGGGGTTCCACGTGACAACGTCACTATGATAGTGGTGATACACTTCGATAAAGCGTTCGCCGGCTTTATCGGCAATCACGCTGCAATCATCCGGCTGGTTAAAGATGCGGTCAACGCGCCCGGCATAGCGCTGCTTACCGAGGTCAGCCCGTCCGGTTACGCCGTCGGCAACCTTATCAATAAAGCTGTTACCCAGTCCGCTGACTTCAACACCGGCAATATCTGAAACTGCAAAGTAGCTGTGTAGCGCGGCGGTAGCCTGATAATCACCGTGGGCTTCCAGCTCAATCTCACAACGCTCACCGAGGCGGAAGCGGGCAAACAGGGTGAAATCATGTGGCCACAGTTTTTTCGTCTGCTCGTTGCTCTCCAGCACCAGCGTCAGCATCACGCCGTTTTCATTTTCGTCATGCGCAGACAGGGTCCACGGCAGATTACGTGCAAAACCGTGTGCCGGTTCACCGGCCGGGCCGAACCACGGCCAGCAGATCGGCACGCCGCCACGAATGGCTTTGCCAGCAATAAACGGGGTTTTCTCGCTGAGCCAGATTACCGGCTTCTCACCGCCCGGCTGCCAGGCAATCAGCTGCGCACCCTGTAAGGTCACGGCGGCGCGGACTTTTGGGTGGCTGATAACAATCACCGGCAGGTCACCAATCTGGCGCTGAGAAAGATAAGGGGTAATTTGGTGGATAACCGGAAGCGAAAAGAGTTTCTCGTTCATGATGAACCCTATTTTTATTCAGATACTGACGATAAAAAAGGGCGACCGTAGTCGCCCTCTGTAATCAGATGTTCAGCATCGCTTATTTTTTAGCGATGTGAGCAACCAGATCCAGTACTTTGTTTGAGTAGCCAGTTTCGTTGTCATACCAGGAAACCAGTTTCACAAAGGTGTCGCTCAGCGCAATACCGGCCTTCGCATCGAAGATGGAAGTCAGGGTTTCGCCGTTGAAATCGGTAGAAACCACTTCGTCTTCGGTGTAGCCCAGAACGCCTTTCATTTCGCCTTCAGCAGCGGCTTTGATTGCTTCACAAATTTCTTTGTAAGAAGCAGGTTTTGCCAGACGTGCAGTCAGGTCAACCACGGAAACGTTAGGGGTAGGGACGCGGAACGCCATACCAGTCAGTTTGCCGTTCAGCTCAGGGATCACTTTACCTACTGCTTTAGCAGCACCGGTAGAAGAAGGGATGATGTTCTGAGATGCGCCGCGGCCGCCGCGCCAGTCTTTGTGAGACGGGCCATCAACGGTTTTCTGAGTCGCGGTGGTTGCGTGAACAGTGGTCATCAGCGCTTCAACGATACCGAATTTGTCGTTGATCACTTTTGCCAGCGGTGCCAGGCAGTTAGTGGTACAAGATGCGTTAGAAACGATATCCTGACCCGCGTAAGCGGTGTGGTTAACGCCCATCACAAACATCGGGGTGTCATCTTTAGAAGGACCGGTCAGCACAACTTTCTTCGCGCCAGCTTCGATGTGTTTACGCGCCGTTTCGTCGGTCAGGAAGATGCCGGTTGCTTCAGCAACAACATCAACACCCGCTTCGTTCCACTTCAGGTTAGCTGGATCACGCTCAGCGGTAACACGGATGGTTTTGCCGTTAACAACCAGATGGCCGTCTTTGACTTCCACGGTACCGTTGAAACGACCGTGAGTTGAGTCATACTTCAGCATGTAAGCCATGTACTCTGCGTCTAACAGATCGTTGATTGCAACGATTTCAACGTCAGAACGTTCCTGAGCAGCACGGAAAACAATGCGACCGATGCGGCCAAAACCGTTGATACCTACTTTGATAGTCATATATTCCACCAGCTCGTTGTTAGTGAATAAAAGGTTGGCTGTAAAATTACAAAAACCTTACCAGGCGTCAAGCGGAATCGTGTCAATTGTTGCGACAAATCAAACCTTGGTTCAGGAATTATTCATCTTAAAACCGACTCCACGACGGCGGATAATGTTACACATTGGGGCTGACTGCCCGAATATAAAGGGATGTCAGTGCCAAAGAGTGATCCGGGTCACAATTTTAACTGCGGCTCGAAATGTGACGCGCAGAGGCACGAAAAATTCACCTGCACTTGTTAAGTGTTTGTTAGAATACTAGCTGAATATTTCAGAATAACACTGCCAGAGACGACCAACATGGCTAAAGACTTTACCGATATCACACCCGAAAACGAATTGTCCGAAATGCAGCGCTATGTGACGCAACAGCGCGGCACTGAGCCGCCGTTTTCAGGCGCGCTGCTGCATAACAAAGGCGATGGCATCTATCACTGCCTGGTGTGCAGCGCACCGCTGTTTCTCTCGGAAACGAAATATGATTCCGGCTGTGGCTGGCCAGGCTTTTATCAGCCTTACAGTGATGAGGCGATCCGTTATATCGATGATCACTCGCACGGTATGCAGCGTATTGAAATTCGTTGCGGCAGCTGCGACGCGCATCTCGGCCATGTGTTCCCGGATGGCCCGCAACCGAGTGGCGAGCGCTACTGCGTCAATTCGGCCTCATTGAGTTTTACGGATGATGACGGCAAGCAAACTAAAGGCTGAGCGGATGCAAAAAGATCTGAATGAGATGATTGCGGCGATGACGCCAGAAGTTTATCAGCGTCTGGCGACCGCCGTAGAGCTGGGCAAATGGGCGGACGGTGTGGCGCTGACCGCCGAGCAGAAAGAGAATTGTCTGCAACTGGTGTTGCTGTGGCAGGCGAAGAATAACCATCAGCCCCAGCATATGAGCATCGGGCCGGATGGGCAGATCGTCACCAAAACCAAGCAGCAGCTGAAAGAAGAGTTTGGTATCAGCAGTGATACCACGCGGATTACCTTACAGTAAGCATAACAGGCGGGCTGAATCATACAGCCCGCTGGTTTAGTTGATAACCGCACCCGCAGCGGCCATTTCCGCCAGTGCGTGGTCACTGTCTTCCGCGTTCAGATTGACACCCCGACAGCCTGCGCGCACTACCTCAACCTGATACCCCAGCGCCAGTGCATCCAGCACGCTGAACTTAACGCAATAGTCGGTGGCCAGCCCGAGGATCGTCAGTGCCGTAATACCGCGATTTTTGAGCCAGTCATCCAGCTCGGTTTTGCGCTGATGGCCGTTATCAAAGAAGGCGCTGTAACTGTCTACCGTGGCGTCCTGGCCTTTATAAAACACCGCATCAATCACTGAAGTGTCGAGCTGAGAATGAAACTGTGCGCCATGACTGTGCTGGATACAGTGATCCGGCCACCAGACCTGCGGCAGGCCGTTCAGCTCGCCGAAGGTATGCGGCGGCTGACCGGCCACCGAGGCAAAGCTACCGTGGTTGGCCGGATGCCAGTCCTGCGAGGCAATCACCGCGTCGCCTCGCTGAGAAAACGCCGCCGCCAGGCGATTTGCCACGGCGATGGTGGCATCACCGTCGTGGACCGCCAGCGCACCGCCGGGGCAGAAGTCGTTTTGCAAATCGATCAGCAGTAAAGCGCGTTTCATCAGGCTTTCCTTTACGGGTTCAGTTTGGGGTCAGTTCACCGCGCAGGTTGCTCTGCATCAGGCGGCGCACTTCATCAACAGAGAAATTCTGGCTTAGCAGGAAGTGCAGTTTGGTTAGCGCCGCTTCCACCGTCAGGTCGAATCCGCTAATCACCCCGGCATGGGCCAGCGCATTACCGGTGGCGTAACCGCCCATATTGACTTTGCCGGACATACATTGCGTCAGATTAACTACCACAATGCCGCGTGCCGCTGCATCTTTCAGCTCATTGATGAAATCGGGATTCTGCGGCGCATTACCGACACCGTAGGAACGCAGAATCAGCGCCTTAACCGGCTGTCGCAGGAAATTGCGCACCACTTCGGCAGAGATCCCCGGATAGAGGGTGACAACACCAATTGGCTGTGGCGACGTCGGATGCACAATCAGCTCACCTGCGCCCTGCGGGGCGGCCGGGGTATTCAGGCGACGAATATGGATACCGGCCTCCAGCAGCGGTTCAAGGTTCGGCGAAGCAAAGGCGTTAAAGCCATCGGCATGCGCCTTGGTAGTCCGGTTGCCGCGGAACAGGGTGTTGTTAAAGAACAGCGTCACTTCATTGATGGGATAATTGGCGGCCACAAACAGCGCGTTAAGCAAATTTTGCTGACCATCAGAGCGCAGTTCTGCCAGCGGAATTTGCGACCCTGTCACAATTACCGGCTTTGCCAGATTTTCCAGCATAAAAGAGAGCGCAGAGGCGGTAAACGCCATGGTGTCGGTGCCATGCAGAATGACAAAACCGTCATAGGCGTGATAATTCTTCTGAATATCTTCCGCAATCGATTGCCAGTCTTCCGGCGTCATATCGGAAGAGTCCATCAGCGGCTGATATTCGTGAATGGTAAAGTCAGGCATTTCCGGGCGGTGGAACTCAGGCATATTTGCCAGTTGAGTTTGCAGATGGCCGGAAACCGGGATGTAGCCGTGCTCAGACCGCTGCATACCGATGGTGCCGCCAGTGTAGGCTACATAGATTGATTTTTTTTGCATTATAAACAGACTCAAAAACTTGCCATAAAGGATAACAGTATATTACTTCAGACGGGCAGCGAAAACGCCGCCCCTATGATTAATCCGTCTGTAAGGGAGCCGTATTTGGCTCCCGCCACAAGAGTGTGCAGGATATAACCCTCGATAAGGGCGGCGAAAATGCCGCCCTTATCGCCATACTGGCGACAGACACTAACGCACGTCGCCGCAGGTCAGGCAGAGGGCATAACGGTTTTGCGGATCGTTCATCTCATCAAACAGGCCTGGCTGTTTTTTCATATCCGCCAGCACATCCGCCATCGGCGCGGGCAGCCAGGCTTTCAGTGCGCTCGGTAATGAGGCGCGAACCGAAACATCGACCTGGCTCAGCAGCGCATCAAACAGCGTTGGCTCATCCTGTGACCAGACCAGCTGATAATCTTTCAGCTTCGCCAGTTCCGCCGCTTTTGCTACCGCATCATCAAAATCACCCAGCGCATCGACCAGACCATTGGCTTTGGCATCACTTCCGGTCCAGACATGACCTTGTGCAATCTGGTCAATCTGCTCCGGCGTTTTATTGCGTGATTTCGCGACCAGGCCAATAAAGTTCTTATAGCCGTTTTCGATGGTCAGCTGCATCAGCTGCTGAACTTCCGGCGGCAGGGCTTTGGTTGACGCAACATCAGCCAGCGGGGAGGTCGCCACACCATCGGTATGCACGCCAATCGCATCCAGCGAGTTCTCCACGGTATTGATCACGCCAAAGATGCCGATTGAACCGGTCAGAGTACTTGGGCTGGCAACGATATAGCTGGCCGGGGTTGAAATCCAGTAACCGCCGGAAGCGGCCATGCCACCCATCGACACCACCACTGGCTTACCGGCTTCACGCGCGGCGGCCAGCTCTTCACGGATCACTTCCGAAGCGGATACGCTGCCGCCAGGACTGTTAACGCGCAGAATGATCGCCTTGATTTTCGGGTCGAGACGCGCTTCACGGATCTGCATCGCAGTGGTATCACCACCGACCTGACCCGGCGTCTCTTCACCGTCCATAATCGCGCCGTTTGCCATAATGACGGCAATATTGCCATTCTGGTTGTTGTTATCGTTCAGCGGATAGTCATAGATACTGATGTTATTGTAATGATTATCCTGCTTATTCAGACCGAAGGTTTTCACCAGTTGTTGGTCAACCACTGCACGTGATCCCAGCTCATCAACCAGTTTATTGTTTTTGGCATACTGCGCGGTATCACCAGCGACTTTTTGCAGGCCATCGAGCACGCCTTGTGCACCGGGGAACAGCTGTTGTGGGGTGATCTGACGGTTGGCGGCGATGGTATTCAGGTAGTTATCCCACAGCTCACCGACCCAGCGGCTGTCGGCATTACGCGCGGCAGGGGACATATCATCACGCAGGAACGGCTCTACCGCCGATTTATACGTACCGACGCGGAACACATGTGAACTGACTTTCAGTTTATCCAGCAGCGTTTTATAATAGAGGCTGTTCGTGGCGAAACCGTGCAAATCAACATTACCCTGTGACGAGAGCCAGATTTTATTGGCAAAGCTGGCGAGATAATATTGCGCCTGACTGTAGCTGTCGCCCGTCGCGTAGATTGGTTTGCCGCTGTCACGGAATTCGCGCAGCGCTTTACCAATATATTGCAGAGAAGGTTGATCGGCACCGGCGAAATCGCGCAGTTCCAGCACCATGCCGGAAATATTTTTATCTTCTTTCGCCTGACGAATGGCGTTCACCACGTCGAACAGCGAATTCTCTTTCAGACGGTCGCTGCTGGCACCGAGTAGCTGACGGCCAATTTTGCTCAGGCGGTTACTGACGGACGGTTTATCCACCACCACGCCGGTAAGATCGACTTTTAATGCGCCACGCGGCACTTCCGCCGGGGTATTCGCGCTATTGATCTGGAAATAAATGCCAACGCAAATAAGGATCAAAAAAATCAAAAACAGGTTAAGAATGAACTCACGAATAAAGTTCATTACTCGCCATGTCCATCTAAAAATACCAGCGATAATTCGCCACAAAGTGCGCATGTCATCTCCATATTCGCAGAGTAATAGCCCGGAAGCCTGAGCTCCCGGATGATGAGCTCATCCTAAAGAGCGTTAGCCCAATTGTCAGCAGGAAAAAGCACTATGCTGTAACAAAAGGTCAGCCTGTGTTAGTTTGCTGGAAAAGTAAATGCTACTCATTATCAGGAGGCATTCATGGATGCACTGGATTTATTGGTTAATCGTCGTTCCGCATCACGTTTAGCAGAACCCGCACCCGCCGGTGAAGCGCTGGACAATATTTTGCGCGCCGGTATGCGTGCCCCCGACCATGGCACCCTGCAGCCGTGGCGCTTTATCGTGATTGAAAATGAAGGTCGCGAGCGTTTCAGTGCGCTGCTGGAAAAGGCGGCGCGTGATGATCAGATGGAGCAGAAAGCGATTGATAAAGCGCAGCAGGCCCCATTCCGTGCACCAATGATTATCACCGTGGTGGCTCATTGCGAAGATCATCCAAAAGTCCCGCGCTGGGAGCAGGTGGTTTCTGCCGGTTGTGCAGTTATGGCGATGCAGATGGCGGCGGCGGCGCAGGGCTTCAATGGTATCTGGCGCAGCGGTGCCTGGACCGAGCATGATGCAGTGCGCGACGCTTTCCACTGTCGTGAGCAGGATGCCATTGTCGGTTTCCTCTATCTGGGCACGCCCCAGCTTAAATCTTCCACCACCGTTCTTCCCCCGGACACCGCGCCATTTGTCAGTTATTTCTGAGTGACTTTTTCCACCGCGGCATGCAGGGTTGTCAGCAACCCTGTTTTTCGTCGGCATAATGAGCGAATAAACTGCCAACGGCGATCGCAGGCTTATCACTGTCGGCTTAACACGCTAACATATGTGCCGGTAATGCGACGATGGAGTGAACCCAATGGAGTACCTGACTGACCAATGGCAACCGGTGCGCAGCAGACACGCATTGACTGAGATGAAACCGTGAAGCAAAAGGTTAAAGCGAAATAATGCGCCTGTTTATTGCTGAAAAACCGAGCCTGGCCAGAGCAATTGCTGATGTGCTGCCGAAACCGCATCGTCGCGGCGATGGTTATATCGCCTGTGGTAATGATCAGGTGGTCACCTGGTGTGTCGGGCACCTGTTAGAACAGGCGCAGCCAGACAGCTACAACAGCCGCTATGCGCGCTGGTCGCTGGCCGATCTGCCGATTGTGCCGGAAAAGTGGCAGTTGCAGCCACGTCCTTCCGTCGCCAAACAACTGAATGTCATTAAAGGTCTGCTGGAAAAAGCCAGTGAAGTGATTCATGCCGGTGACCCGGATCGTGAAGGGCAGTTACTGGTGGATGAAGTACTGGATTATCTGGCGTTACCGGCCGAAAAGCGCGAGAGAGTGCAGCGCTGCCTGATTAACGATCTTAATCCGCAAGCGGTGGAGCGGGCGGTCAGCCGCCTGCGCGAGAATCGCGAGTTTATTCCGCTTTGCGTCTCGGCGCTGGCGCGTGCGCGGGCTGACTGGTTGTACGGCATCAATATGACGCGTGCTTACACGCTGCTGGGACGCAACGCGGGTTACGATGGCGTGCTGTCGGTGGGCAGGGTGCAGACCCCGGTATTGGGACTGGTGGTGCGCCGTGATGAAGAGATCGAAAACTTTGTCGCGAAAGATTTCTTTGAAGTTAAAGCGCATATCGTTACGCTAAAAGATGAACGCTTTGTCGCACTGTGGCAACCCAGCGACTCCTGCGAGCCTTATCAGGACGAAGAGGGGCGCTTACTGCACCGGCCCTTAGCCGAGCATGTGGTGGCGCGTATCGGCGGACAGCCGGCGATCGTTACGCAATATAATGATAAGCGGGAAAATGACACCGCACCGCTGCCGTTTTCACTCTCCAGTTTGCAGATTGAGGCCGCGCGTCGCTTCGGCCTGAGTGCGCAGACGGTGCTCGATACCTGCCAGCGGCTGTATGAAACCCATAAGCTGATTACCTATCCACGTTCCGACAGCCGCTATTTGCCTGACGAGCATTTCGCTGGACGCCATGCGGTATTAAATGCCATCAGCGTGCATCAGCCGGAATTAACTCCGCCAGCGGATTTCGATACCGACAGAAAAAACCGCTGCTGGGACGATAAAAAGGTCGATGCTCACCACGCGATTATTCCTACTGCGCGCAGTAGCCAGACGCGACTGAGCGAAAATGAAGCCAATGTTTATGGCCTGGTTGCCCGTCAGTATCTGATGCAGTTTTGTCCGGATGCGGTTTATCGCAAGTGTGTGATTGAGCTGGATATTGCGGGTGGCAAATTTATCGCTAAAGCGCGCTTCCTGGCGGAAGCGGGCTGGCGTGCGCTGCTTGGCAGCAAAGAGCGTGACGAAGAGAACGACGGCACGCCACTGCCAGTGGTAAAGAAAGACGATGAGTTGTTGTGTGAACGCGGCGAGGTAGTGGAGAAGCAGACGCAGCCGCCGCGTCCGTTTACCGATGCCACGCTGTTGTCAGCCATGACCGGCATTGCGCGCTTTGTGCAGGATAAAGATCTGAAGAAAATCTTGCGTGCTACCGACGGGTTAGGAACCGAGGCGACGCGTGCGGGGATTATTGAATTACTGTTCCGCCGCACGTTCCTGTATAAAAAAGGGCGCTACATACATTCAAGTGAAGCGGGGCGCGCGTTAATCCACTCACTGCCGGAGATGGCGGCACGGCCGGATATGACCGCGCAGTGGGAATCCACGCTGACGAAAATCAGTGAAAAGCAGTGTCGTTATCAGGACTTTATGCATCCGCTGGTGGAGACGCTGTACAGCCTGATTCACCAGGCGCGCCAGCAACCAGCCGCTCACGCCTTCCGCGGTTTACCGGCGGCGAGTAACAGCAAAAAGCCGCCGCGTAAGAAAGCGAAAGCCAGAGCGGCCAGCTAACCACTGCGTCCCTCTGACCGCATCACGCGGTCAGAGGCTTTGCTGTCAGAGACTGAATTCAGCCCAGATTGGCGCATGGTCAGACGGTTTTTCCATGCTGCGGATTTCATAGTCGATGCCGGTGGCAACACAGCGTTCGGCCAGCGGCTTGCTCGCCAGCACCAAATCAATACGCAGACCGCGGTTATCGTCAAAGCCTTTCGAGCGGTAGTCAAACCATGAGAAACGGTCGTTAATCTCCTGATTCTGCGCCCGCCAGGTATCCACCAGGCCCCAGTTCATCAGACGATCCATCCACTCTCGCTCTTCCGGCAGGAAGGAGCACTTACCGGTGCGCAGCCAGCGTTTACGGTTCTCTTCGCCGATACCAATATCTAAATCGCTGGAGCTGATATTCATATCGCCCATAATCACCACCGGATTTTCCGGTTTCAGGCTCTGTTCAAGATAATCTTGCAGGTCACGATAGAATTTGTCTTTGGCCGGGAATTTGGTTGGATGGTCGCGGCTTTCACCTTGCGGGAAATAGCCGTTAATCACCGTCAGAATGCCGGCGGGCGTTGCCAGGTCCGCCATAATCAGGCGGCGCTGAGACTCGTCGTCATCGCCCGGAAAGCCACGACGCACACTGATCGGCTGCTCTTTGGTCAGTAATGCCACGCCGTAGTGACCTTTCTGGCCATGATAGAAGACGTGATAGCCCAGCTTACTGACGTCTTCCAGCGGGAACATATCATCGTGAACTTTGGTTTCCTGCAAACCAATAACGTCGGGTTGATGCTGCTCGATAATCGCTGCGAGCTGATGAGGGCGGGCGCGCAGCCCATTGATATTGAAAGAAACAAATTTCATTTCAGTTGCCGTTTCGCGAGGGAAAAGATGGCCGGATGGTAGCAGAGTTTAACCGTGGCTGTCACCGTTTGTGCGTGCGGCAAAGTCGGGTGTTTAAATTGAATGATTCTGGAAACGAATAATGAGGGATAATGCTGAAATGGTGGTGGGGGAAGGATTCGAACCTTCGAAGTCGATGACGGCAGATTTACAGTCTGCTCCCTTTGGCCGCTCGGGAACCCCACCAGGGGAAGCGTCTTACCATAACAGCAGGATAATCAGACTGACGAGGCGTCAGCAGATGGTGGTGGGGGAAGGATTCGAACCTTCGAAGTCGATGACGGCAGATTTACAGTCTGCTCCCTTTGGCCGCTCGGGAACCCCACCACTGGCCTGGCTACTATGCTGGTAAGCGGGGCGCATCATATCAAATGAAACGGGGCTGTAAAGCACTGGATAACGGAAACTTTATCGTTTGCCGGTTTTTTGCCCGTAGCGCTGCATTAGCCAGCAACGCAGCGCTACGTCTTATCCATTTACAGGATGATGGTGCGGTTGCCGTAAACAAACACGCGCTGCGCCAGCACTTTATCCAGCGCACGGCTCAGAACATTTTTTTCCACATCACGACCGGCGCGCATCATATCTTCCGCCGTGTAGTTATGATCGACGTGAATCACGTCCTGCATAATGATCGGGCCTTCATCCAGATTATCGTTTACGTAGTGTGCTGTGGCACCGATAATCTTCACGCCGCGCTCATAAGCCTGATGGTAAGGACGTGCGCCAATAAACGCCGGCAGGAATGAGTGGTGGATATTGATGATTTGATTCGGGTAGCGCTGCACAAAAGCCGGGGTCAGCACGCGCATATATTTTGCCAGCACCACGTAATCAGGCTGATAGCGGTCAATCTCTGTGGCCATATTGTTATCATGCTGTTCACGTGTCATGCCTTCATGGCTGACCAGAACAAACGGAATATCAAAGCGCTCCACCAGCGTACGCAGGGTTTCATGGTTGCCAATCACCGCCGCAATTTCAACGTCCAGGCCACCGTAAGTGCTTTTCATCAACAGATCGCCAAGGCAGTGCGCCTCTTTGGTCACCAGAATCACCACGCGACGACGGCCAGCCGCGCCCAGTTCGCGTACCGAGCCTTGCGGCAGAGCGCTGTCGAGGTCAGCCAGCAGGGTGTTGTCGTTGAAAATACCTTCCAGTTCGGTACGCATGAAGAAGCGCCCGGTGCGGTGATCCACAAATTCGTTGTTCTGCACGATATTCAGCTCGTGCTTATAACAAATATTGGTGATTTTTGCGATCAGCCCTTTGGCATCCGGGCAAATAGTGCGTAAAACTTTTCGTTGCAGTGTTTGCGCTTGCATTTCGTTATGGATCCTGTCGAAGCGTTTGTTTCGTTTATCAAACATCAAATCTAAACGGCAATAGTTCTATTGGCCGCAACATTTTTTGTATTTTTTTTCAGAGCCGCAGGGGCAACTCTCGTTTCGCCCCACCTGCGGAGCGGTACCGTCAATATAGTACCAGCGATGATCCTCGCGGACAAAGCGTGAGCGTTCATGAATGGCTGCAACACGCTGATTGTCGAGGAATCGCGCAAAAAACGTGACGAAAGCTTCATTATCATGGCTTCCTGCCTCCTGAGCGATTACATTCAGACTTAGCCACTCGGTGCCGGTAAAACTTTCTTCAAGCACACTTTGCAATTTTGCCTGTCGACAACTACTGTGCCAGGTGGCAGCAAGATAAGCGGCATCCTGTTTTACATAGGCGGTATAACGCGAGCGCATTAATTTTTCGGCGGTGGACGGAAATGCTGACCCATTCAGCCATGGCTCGCAACATAAGCTATACTGCATTCCGCTACAGCACGGACACTTTTCAGACACATGAACTCCGGGTTGTCAGACAACAGGTATAAATTAGAACAGGCGTTATGTTAACCGAGCTGGATTCGGTTAGCCATTTGCACGTTAAGTTATCACCAGAGGTTGAATGAGACAGGTTAAAATTGGACTGGCGCTGGGGTCGGGCGCTGCCAAAGGATGGGCCCATATCGGCGTGATTAATGCCCTGGAACGCGCAGGGATTCAGGTCGACATCGTAGCGGGTTGTTCGGTTGGCGCACTGGTTGGTGCTGCCTATGCCAGTGAACGGCTGCCAATGATGGAAAAATGGGTGCGCTCATTCAGCTACTGGGATGTGATCCGACTGATGGATTTCTCATGGCGTCGCGGCGGGTTATTACGTGGCGAGCGGGTGTTTAATCATGTTCGCCGGGTGGTGGAGCATGAAAACATCGAGCAGTGTAAGTTGCGATTTGGCGCGGTCACCACCAATCTCAGTACCGGCCGTGAGCTATGGCTGACGGAAGGCGACCTTCATCGGGCGGTACGCGCCTCCTGCAGTATGCCAGGCCTGCTGGCTCCGGTCAGTTATAACGGTTACTGGCTGGTCGATGGCGCGGTGGTTAATCCGGTACCGGTTTCGCTGACCCGCGCATTAGGGGCAGATATTGTTATCGCCGTCGACTTACAACATGATGCCCACCTGATGCAGCAGGATTTACTGTCTGTCACCCCCCAATCTGAGGAGCAGGAACATGAGCAGGCGACCAGCTGGGGTGGAAAGCTCCGTCAGCAACTGTCAAAAATGGCCCAGCGGCGCATTAACCAGAGCCCCGGAGCGATGGAGATTATGAGCACCTCAATTCAGGTGCTGGAAAACCGGATTAAACGTACCCGTATGGCCGGCGATCCGCCGGATGTACTTATTCAACCTTTTTGCCCGCAGATATCTACGCTGGACTTTCATCGTGCAGATGAAGCGATTGCTGCCGGCAGAGAGGCCGTCGAAAAAAAAATGGATGAGCTTTTACCGCTTGTTCGGAACAGATAATTGAGGCTGGTCAGGCACAAATGTTACTTCAGGCAATTCTGACAGGCATAAGTGCGTTTTATGAACCACTATTTAATTATCTGGCGCACAAGGGGGATCAATGGAAAAACCATTAGACGGGAAACAAATACTCATCGTAGAAGATGAGGTGGTTTTCCGTACCCTGCTGGAAAATTTCCTTCAGGCACTGGGTGCAACTATCATCCCGGCCGCAGACGGTCTGGAAGCACTGGATGCGATGCAGCGTACGACACCAGATATGATGATTTGCGATCTGGATATGCCGCGGATGAATGGTATTAAGCTGGTGGAGCATCTGCGCGCGCGCGGTAATCAGCTGCCGATTTTGATTATCTCGGCGACAGAAAATATGTCGGATATCGCCCATGTGTTGCGCCTCGGGGTGCAGGACGTGCTGTTGAAGCCGATCAAAGATCTTGAGCGGTTGCGCGAGGCGGTTTATGAATGCCTCTATCCGTCAATGTTCACCTCAAAAGTTGAAGAGGATGAACAACTGTTTCAGGACTGGGATGCGCTGGTGCGCGATCCTTCTGCGGCGGCAAAATTGCTCAAGCAGTTACAACCGCCGGTGCAACAGGTGATCGCCAACTGCCGTATCAATTACCGGCAACTGACCATGGCCGAGCAGCCCGGACTGGTGCTGGATATCGCCGCACTTTCCGAAAAAGATCTCGCCTTTTATTGTCTGGATGTGACCCGCGCCGGTGATAATGGCGTGCTGGCGGCTTTATTATTACGCGCACTGTTTAACGGCTTGTTGCAGGAGCAGTTATCCGGTCAGGGATCGCGGCTGCCGGAATTAAGCGGCCTGTTAAAACAGGTCAACCTGTTACTGCGTCAGGCTAACCTTACCGGTCAGTTTCCTTTATTGGTGGGATATTATCATCAGGGCTTAAAAAATCTGATTCTGGTTTCCGCCGGGCTGAATGCCACTCTTAACATCAATACCCATCAAATTCAGTTGAATAATGGCGTACCGCTGGGAACGCTCGGCAGCACGCACCTTAATCAAATCAGTCAGCGCTGCGATGCCTGGCAGTGTCAGGTGTGGGGGGCGGGTGGCCGGTTAAGGCTGATGCTATCGACTGAATAATAAACGAAGCGCTAATAAACTCAGTCAAGCTGGCGACAGGCACCATTACACGCTTTACACTTAACCAGACACTTGGGTAATAGTCTTAATTTTACTGGAATTTGTCTAACCAGGATAAATCCTTCGCCGCTGAACTGATATACTCATTCCGTTTTTAATTCGACATATTCAAGTGAAAAAACTTGACCGGCCTAAAGAGAGGTATCTTGATGTCTGCCTATAAGTCTAAAGTAAAAAAAGCGGTAATCCCTGTAGCGGGTTTGGGAACACGTATGTTGCCGGCTACCAAAGCTATTCCAAAAGAGATGCTGCCGCTGGTTGATAAGCCGTTGATTCAGTATGTCGTTAATGAATGTATTGCTGCGGGAATTAACGAGATTGTGCTGGTTACACACTCTTCTAAGAACTCCATCGAAAACCATTTTGATACCAGTTTTGAGCTGGAAGCGATGCTGGAAAAACGTGTTAAGCGTCAGCTTCTGGATGAAATCCAGTCTATCTGCCCACCGCATGTCACCATCATGCAGGTGCGTCAGGGCATTGCAAAAGGTCTTGGACACGCAGTGATGTGCGCACATCCATTAGTGGGTGACGAGCCAGTCGTGGTAATCCTGCCAGACGTGATCATCGATGAGTATGAGTCTGACCCGACCAAAGATAACCTGGCAGACATGCTGAAACGCTTTGATGAAAGCGGTCACAGCCAGATTATGGTTGAACCAGTAGCTGATGTTACCGCCTACGGCGTGGTAGATTGTGAAGGGCGCGAACTGAACCCGGGTGAGAGCGCGCCGATGGTCGGTGTGGTTGAGAAGCCAAAAGCCGCTGAAGCGCCATCCAACCTCGCGGTAGTAGGGCGTTACGTCCTGTCTGCAGACATCTGGCCTCTGCTGGCGAAAACCCCTCCGGGCGCGGGTGGCGAAGTGCAGCTGACTGACTCCATTGCCATGCTGATGGAAAAAGAAACGGTTGAAGCTTACCACCTGAAAGGCGTCAGCCATGACTGTGGTAACAAGCTCGGCTACATGCAGGCTTTCGTTGAGTATGGTGTACGCCACGCGTCACTGGGCAGTGACTTCAAAGAGTGGCTTGAAAGCACCATCGGCACCAAAAAGTAATCTATTTTAACGCGAGATAAGTCAATGAAAGTCACCGTATTTGGTATCGGCTATGTGGGTCTGGTTCAGGCTGCGGTTCTGGCCGAAGTTGGACACGACGTGCTTTGTATAGATGTCGACGCTAACAAAGTTGAGAATCTCAAGAAAGGTATTATACCTATTTTTGAACCAGGTCTGACGCCTCTGGTGATGCAAAACTATGAAGCTGGCCGGTTAAAATTCAGCACCAATGCTGAAGAGGGTGTAAACCACGGTGTGATGCAATTTATCGCTGTGGGCACGCCGCCAGATGAAGATGGTTCAGCGGATCTGAAATATGTCACCGCTGTTGCGCGTACCATTGCGCAGTTTATGAACGATCATAAAGTGGTTATCGATAAGTCTACCGTTCCGGTAGGGACTGCCGATCGTGTTCGTGCTGTTATGACCGAAACGCTGAAAACACGTGGGCTGGATATCAGCTTCGATGTGGTCTCCAACCCGGAATTCCTTAAAGAAGGTGCCGCGGTCAGTGACTGTATGCGTCCTGAGCGTATCGTTGTCGGTACCGATAACGAAGAAGTGGTTGAACTGCTGCGCGAGCTGTACGAGCCGTTTAACCGCAATCACGATCGCATGATCCTGATGGATATCCGCAGTGCGGAGCTGACCAAGTATGCGGCAAACTGCATGCTGGCAACCAAAATCAGCTTTATGAACGAGATTTCAAACCTGGCGGAACGTCTGGGTGCGGATATCGAAAAAGTGCGTATGGGTATTGGTTCCGATCCGCGTATCGGTTACCACTTCATCTACCCTGGCTGTGGCTACGGCGGCTCCTGCTTCCCGAAAGACGTGCAGGCACTGATTCGTACCGCTGAATCGATTGGCTACACGCCGCGCCTGCTGAAGGCGGTGGAAGACGTTAACGACTCGCAGAAAACCAAACTGCCCGCCTTTATCAAACGCCACTTTGGTGACGACCTGCAGGGTAAAACCTTTGCGCTTTGGGGTCTGTCATTTAAGCCGAATACCGATGATATGCGTGAAGCTTCCAGCCGGGTGCTGATGGAAACATTATGGCAAGCAGGCGCCTCGGTTCAGGCCTTCGATCCTGAAGCAATGGACGAAGCACAGCGCATCTATGGTCATCGTACCGACCTGAAGCTGATGGGCACTAAAGAAGCAGCACTGCAAGGCGCAGATGGTCTGGTCATTTGTACTGAGTGGAAGAACTTCCGCGCACCAGACTTCGATGTGATTAAAAATGCCCTAAAAGAACCCGTGATTTTTGATGGTCGTAACCTGTATGATCCAGAAAGAGTCAGCAAGCGCGGTTTTGTTTATTATGCAATCGGCCGCGGAGCGTCTATTCAAATTGCATAATTAACGAGGACAGTATGAAATATCTGGTTACCGGCGCAGCAGGCTTCATTGGTTTTCACGTTAGCCAACGTTTGTTGTCAGCCGGTCACCAGGTTATCGGAATCGATAACCTGAATGATTACTACGATGTAAACCTCAAGATTTCCCGTCTCGAACTGATTAAAACCCATCCTGAATTTCTATTTGTCGAATGTGACCTTGCCGATCGGCAGGGGATGGCGCAATTATTCGCCGAACAAGGTTTTGAGCGGGTAATACATTTAGCGGCGCAGGCTGGCGTACGTTATTCCATCGATAATCCGCATGCCTATGCGGATGCTAATCTGATCGGCCATTTAAATGTGCTGGAAGGTTGCCGTCACCATAACATCGGTCACCTGTTATATGCTTCTTCAAGTTCGGTGTATGGCCTGAACCAAAAAATGCCATTCTCGACTGAGGATTCAGTCGATCATCCGGTTTCGCTCTACGCCGCGACCAAAAAAGCCAATGAACTGATGTCGCATACCTATTCTCATCTGTACGGAATTCCGACAACCGGTTTGCGTTTCTTTACGGTTTATGGCCCATGGGGTCGTCCGGATATGGCGCTGTTTAAGTTTACCCGCGCTATTCTCGCCGGCGAAAGTATCGATGTGTATAACCATGGACAGATGCGTCGCGACTTTACTTATATTGACGATATTGTTGAATCAATAATTCGTCTGCAAGATATTGTGCCGCAGAAAGACCCGGAGTGGACAGTAGAAACGGGATCGCCAGCCACCAGTTCAGCACCTTATCGTGTTTATAATATCGGCAATAGCCAGCCGGTTACCCTGATGGCATACATTGAGGCACTGGAAAACGCGCTGGGTATGAAAGCCGAGAAAAATATGCTGCCAATGCAGCCTGGCGATGTGCTGGAAACCAGCGCGGACACCAGAGCGCTGTATGAGATTATCGACTTTAAACCTCAGACAGGTGTGGAAGAGGGGGTTAAACGCTTTGTAGAGTGGTACAGAGCGTTCTACAAGGTGTAATCGCACCGGTGCGCAATACCCGAATATAAAAAAAGGAAGCCAATGGCTTCCTTTGTTTTTTGCTTACCCTGATGAAACAAATGTTCAACAATAATCAACAATAAAAAACCCCATTTTAACAAATGGGGTTAATTGGGAAGCACCCTGAACAGCTATTACAGCAGGAAATCTTCCAGCTTTTTACCTTGCTCTTCAATTGCTTTTTTGATTACGGCCGGAGTACGACCCTGGCCAGTCCAGGTTTTGGATTCGCCATTTTCATCGATGTATGAATATTTAGCCGGACGTGCAGCGCGTTTCGCTTTGCCCGCAGCTTTAGTTGCAGCCATAGTCTGCAGCAATTCATTAGGGTCGATGCCATCAGCAATCAGCATTTCACGATATTGTTGCAGCTTACGGGTACGCTCTTCAATCTCAGCCTGAGCCTGAGTATCTTCTTCGCGACGTTCGTTAACGACGACTTCCAGTTTTTCCAGCATCTCTTCCAGAGTTTCCAGGGTGCATTCTCTGGCCTGTGCACGCAGAGTGCGGATGTTGTTCAGAATTTTAAGTGCTTCGCTCATTGTCCTAATCTCAAAATTATATTGGGTGGGAGAAAATGTTCTGCCTGATAATAATAGAGGCCGAAAATAGGAACTGCAATAGTTAATTTTGTAAGAAACTCAAAATAACTATTTAACCTGCGATAAGTTTAACGCTATTTGCAAAATTTTAAAGCCCGCTGCGTTAGAAATATGCCATTTGATAAAAAATAACCCATAACACCCCCTGCACGGGCAGGGACATGTCCTGGCAGGAAAAGCCAAATATTGATAACGGGCAGGTAAGAATGGCCTTACACAGCGGCTGAAAGCAAAGGAAAATAGAGAAAACTCTGAGAATATTAAAGGCTTCTATTTTGCTTTTTTGTCGTTTAATGCGGCCTGAATGCCGATGCTTATGACGCTGTTTAAAACAGCAATCACAGAAATTAGTCGCGGACATCAGTGGAGAAATCCACTGGCTGTTACGTCCGGTTTAGTCCCGGCGCAGGCGAATATAGCCTGATACTGTGGTACACTCGCCCCGGACACTTGTTAACCTTTTTGTGGAGTTCGGCCTGATGGCTCAGCTTTATTTTTATTATTCGGCGATGAACGCTGGCAAATCTACCGCGCTGTTGCAATCCTCTTATAATTACCATGAAAGAGGCATGCGCACGCTGATCTATACCGCAGAGATTGACAATCGCTTTGGGCTTGGCAAAGTCAGCTCGCGCATTGGTCTTTCATCTCCAGCAAAGCTGTATAATAACCATACTTCATTGTTTAACGAAATTAGTGCAGAACATCAACATCAAACGGTGCATTGCGTACTGCTGGATGAAAGCCAATTTCTTACAAGAGAACAAGTTAAAGAACTTTCCGATGTGGTAGATAATCTCGATATACCTGTACTTTGTTATGGCTTACGTACAGATTTCCGTGGTGAATTGTTTAGCGGTAGCGAGTATTTATTGGCCTGGTCAGATAAGCTGGTCGAGTTAAAAACAATCTGCCACTGCGGTCGTAAGGCCAGTATGGTATTACGTCTGGACAGTAATGGCGCGCCATATAAAGAGGGCGAGCAAGTGGTAATTGGCGGAAATGAGCGCTATGTCTCAGTTTGCCGTAAGCACTATAAAGAGGCGCTGGAAACCGGAGCCCATAGTGCCATTTATGGCACCCGCAGCGCATCGGCATAAAACGGCAAGACAGGCATTATTTGTCACCGCCGGCATTAACATTACCGCCAATAAAAAACCCGCCGCAGCGCTGAGGGATCCCCACTAAATCAGCGCTAATAAACCAACACCATATTACGGTAGGTTTTGGCGAGGTGGCTGAGGACAGCGTCTAACGCTGTTCGCTTTAAAATTAGCGGAGAGTGTCGCAAGACATTCTCCGCTAATGTCAGAAAGGATATGACTCGTCGCGATTTCAGGCTGTTAGCCTGATATCTCAGGTGTAATCCCTTGTTTTCAGCATGATAACCAAGCAACCACAGTACTGCTGTGCTCAGTGTTACCAGCAGGCTGAGTACCAGAATACGCCCTGCTGAACGGCTATGACTGGCGCGAAGCCCAAACCCAAATCGTTCACTTTTCTCATCCCGAAAATTTTGTTCTATCTGCATTCTTCGACCATATAACTTCATCACCTCACGTGGTTTAAACTCGGCTGTGCTGCTGAATATTAACCACGGCTCTTTCGCTGCTGCACGTCCGTCCTGTGCCTGCGAGTAACGGGATATCCTGCAACGAGCGCGTTTGTTTTTACGGCTTGCAGACTCTTTTTTATGAAGATAAAAATGCCCTTCACAGCGTGCATATTCTGCCCGGACAAGCGTTCCCGGCCCCAGATATTCCGGTTTATTAGTGGCCTGTAGCTCGTGCCGCCTTATCCAGCACTCCGGTTTTTTATCCAGCCGGAGATGAATGTTGCCTCTGACACGACCGATAAAATCCCAGCCCAGTGTTTTAATATGGCGAAACCACGCATTCTGAAAACCGGCATCGGTGACAATCAGTACCCGGGTTTCTGGTGCGATGGCAGCGGAAAGAGAATCGAGAAAAGCTCTCTGTATCAGTGAGTTTTGCTGTTTCTTCGACGGTACAATCTGGCTCATAAGCGGGATAGAACGGCCATCACAAATCAGGCTCGCCCGCAATACATGGAACGCCTGCGAAGGGTAACCGCTCCAGTCAACAGCAATGACACACCACGAAAGTCGTCGGGTGAGCAGCGAAGTTATATTTTTAAATATCAGCGGGATGTCATCATGAAGTGCCGTGTTGCCGAGCAGGCGGTCAACACGCTTTATCTTGTGCTTAACCTGAGCACCACCCGGTAAATAACGGCCAATACTGGTCAGAGTAAGTGAAGCTCCACGCGTCAGGGCAACGGTGGCATCAAGCAGTGCGTTCTGTCGGTACTGATGAAATGGGGCCAGAGCGCCCCGGAAAAACTTCTGGCATACTGTGCGGACAGGCATAGAGTTGATCTCACTTAATTGGTCGCACAATCAGTAGATCATAAATCTCTATGCCTGTCCTGTTTCCCCGCCCATTACTGGGGATTCCTCAGCGCCG